>ERZ772973.626-NODE-626-length-16071-cov-83.105_pt1 | contig 16071 bp, 13 predicted proteins | sample MGYA00580672_ERZ772973 | MGnify/ENA primary metagenome ERZ772973 (study PRJEB29015, sample SAMEA2737938) | human oral metagenome | biome: human oral; feature: human-associated habitat; material: dental | place: China | collected 2152 ... | reverse complement strand
GCCCGGCCCCGGGGGCGCCGGGCGGCTCAGGCCGCCAGGGCGAGCGCCTCCTGCGCGGCCTGGAGGCGCTCCAGCGCGCGCTCGAGGCGGGAGGGGGAGGCGGACGAGCCCAGCGAGGCGAGCTCGGCGCGGGCGGCGCTCAACTCGCGCTCGGCGTCCTCGCGCTGCCGGGCGATCATGTTCGTCATGTGCGTCATCGTTCTTCTCCTTACATCACGGCCCGTGGGCGGGCCCCTCTTCTGCGCCGGGCGGAGTGCAGGTGGTTCCTGCGGCCCGGCATGCGGTGGTCTTCGGGTCGCGGCGTCCGGGTGCGGACGACGCCCGGATGCGACCCGTCACCGGCGGGCGGGCACCGGTGCTGCCGTGCTCTCGCCGTCGGCCGACGCAAGGAGAACCCCGGGAGCGCCTGAAACATTCCCGATGGGCGCCGCATCGACGTCCGCCCGGATCGTGTCCGGGGCCGACGACGGACGGGGTCCGTTGAATCCGACCAGTTGACGGCCGGTTGGCGGTGGCGCGGTGCTCGCGGGGGCGCTCCGGGTCCGGTGCGGCCCTCCCTGCGTGGTACCCCCTCAGGGACTCGAACCCTGGACACCCTGATTAAGAGTCAGGTGCTCTGACCAACTGAGCTAAGGAGGCATCGGTTGTGCGGGCGGCTCTCCGCGGGGGATCCCCGTCCGTGGTACCCCCTCAAGGATTCGAACCTTGGACACCCTGATTAAGAGTCAGGTGCTCTGACCAACTGAGCTAAGGAGGCGTGCCATCGAGCGCTCTCACGCCCGGCGACGGTGGAAGACTTTACGGGCTGGACGCCGGGACGTCCAATCGACGGGGTCACAAAACGCCCCGATGTGCGGGAAGTCTCAGGGGTGCTGGGATGCGCTGGAGGGTGCCGGGGTGCGCGCCGGGGCCGGGCCGCTCCCGCCGTCGTCCTCAGCGACGCCCCCGACCTCGACGCCGTTTCCGCCCCCGGCCCGGGTCCGTCGGGCCGTCCGGGGCTCCGGTGTCCTTCGAGGCGGCGGAGCCCCCCGAACCCTCCGGGGAGCGACGGCGCCGGGCGGCGCGACGGCGCTCGACGTCGGCCATCCGCGCCCGGTCCTTGCGGGAGAGCGAGGACCGGTCCGAGGCGCGGGGGCCGTCCGCCGACCCATCCTCCGGCCCGAGGACGCGCCCGGTGCGCTTGAACTCCCGGAACCTGGCGAGCTCGCGGGTCTGGGCCGCGGTGAGGGCGCGCCACAGGGGCAGGTCGAGCTTCTTGCGCTCGGTCACGCGGGAGCCGAGCACCCAGCCCCCCAGGAGGATCCCCACGACGACCGTGCCGGAGACCAGCGAGCCCGGACCCAGGCGGACGGCCACGGCCCCGCCCACGAGGCCGGCCACCAGGAGCGTGCCCAGGACGATCCCCGCCATGGACAGCCAGTACCGCCGGCTCGGGTCGAGGCTCACCATGAGGCGCCGCCGCGGACCAGGTCGAGGGCCAGGCGGTCGGTGGCCCCGATGAGGCGGTCCAGGGTCTCGGGCTCGTCGTAGGCGTGCCCGGAGGCGGGGGTGATGTGCAGCTCGGCCTGCGGCCAGGCCCGGTGCAGCGCCCAGGCGGTGCCCATGGGGCAGACGACGTCGTAGCGGCCCTGGACGATCACGCCCGCGATGCCGTGCTCGACCAGGACGCGGGCGCCCCGGATGAGCGCCCCGTCCTCCATCCACCCGGCGTGGCGGAAGAAGTGGTTCTCGATGCGGGCGAAGTCCAGGGCCCAGGAGAGGTCCCGGGCCTCGTCGACGTGGGGCTGGTCGCGCAGGAGCGTGGAGGTGGCGGCCTCCCACGTGGTCCAGGCGATCGCCGCGGGGCCGTGGACGGCCGGGTCGGGGCTGGCGAGCAGCTCGTGGTAGCGCTCGATGAAGCCTCCCGGGCCGACGCCCCCGCCCGCGGCGGACACGAAGGCCTCCCACTCGTCGGGGTAGATCATGTCCGCGCCGGCGCCCTCGTAGAACCACTCGAGCTCGCGCCTGCTCAGGGTGAACACGCCCCGCAGGACCAGGGCGAGGACCCGCTCGGGGTGGGTCTGGGCGTAGGCCAGGGAGAGGGTCGATCCCCAGGAGCCGCCGAAGACGAGCCAGGCCCTCACGCCCAGGCGCTCGCGCAGGCGCTCCATGTCGGCCACGAGCGCCCACGTCGTATTGGTCGACAGGTCCGTCCCGGGCTCCCGGGCGCGGGGCAGGGAGCGGCCGCAGCCGCGCTGGTCGAACAGGATGATGCGGTAGCGCTCGGGGTCGAAGAGCCGCCGGTGGTCGGGGCCGCAGCCGCCGCCGGGGCCGCCGTGGACGAAGACGGCGGGCACGCCCCGCGGGTTGCCGCAGCACTCCCAGTAGATTCGCTGGCCGTCCCCGACGTCGAGCAGGCCCGTCTCGTAGGGCTCGATGGGCGGGTGGAAGCCGCGCAGCGGTCGGGGCGGGATCGCGGCGCCGGTCGGTGTCTCCTCCATGACCGCATTGTGGCACTGCCCGCGCGGTACCGTGGGCGCGTGACTCGGCCCATTGTGACGCTCGCTACCTGCTCCGACTACTCAGACCTCGACGACGACGACCGCGCCCTGCCCGACGCCCTGCGCGAGCGCGACATCGAGCCCCGCGTGGCCGTGTGGGACGATCCCGCCGTCGACTGGGACGACGCCGGCGTCGTCGTCCTGCGCTCGGTGCGCGACTACGCGAAGAGGGGGAACTACGACAGGTTCCTCGCCTGGGCCCGATCCGTCCCGCGTCTGGCCAACCATCCCGACGTCGTGGAGTGGAATTCGGACAAGCACTACCTCAAGCGGCTGGCAGAGCTGGGGGCGCCCATGATCCCGACCACCTGGCTCGAGCCGGACGCCGGCTACTCCAAGCACCAGGTCCACTCCCGCTTCCCCGCCCTCGGCGACTTCGTGGTCAAGCCCGCCATCTCCTCCGGCGGGCGCGGCACCGGCCGCTACACCGCCACCGACGCCCGCTCGCGCGCCGCCGCCATCAACGACGCCATGCACCACCTCGGGCGCGGGCGCACCGTCATGGTCCAGCGCTACCTGGAGGAGGTCGACCGCAAGGGGGAGTTCTCCCTGGTCTACTTCAACGGCGTCCTGTCCCACGCCGTGGAGAAGGCGCCCATGCTCCACCCGTCCTTCCGCTCCACCGACGAGGTGCACGAGGAGATCGTCACCGCCCGCGAGCCCGACGAGTGGCAGTGGCTGTGGGGCGAGAAGGTCCGCAAGGCCATCCACGGCCTGATCAAGGAGCGCTCCGGGCGCGACATCCAGCTGCTGTTCAACCGCGTCGACGTCGTCGCCGACGGGCGGGGCGGCTTCTACCTCATGGAGGTCTCCCTCATCGACGCCGGGCTGTACCTGAGCTCCGCGCCCGAGGCCCTGGGCAACTTCGCCGACGCCATCGCCCAGCGCGTCCTGTGGTGAGCCGCCCGGAGGTCGAACGTGCTGTGTGCCGCCGCGCTGAGCGGAGCGGGGGTGAGCCGCCCGGGGCGAACGGGACCCCCGGCGCGTTCAACCTTGTGGGATTGATATCGGTGGATCAACCTTGGAAGGTTGAATTGTGCGCTCGGCTGCGTCATCCTCGTGCCATGGCTGTCGAAGCGGCCAAGCGCGCGCATACCTCACTGGCCGTGCGCGCGGAGCACGCGCCCGAGAAGGCCGCCCAGCTCCAAGCGCTCCTGCGACTCATCGGGGCCCTCGTCTTGAAGCGATCGGCCGGGCAGCATGAAGTGGCTGCACTCGCCGCCCGGGGGATGACCGGCAGGCAGATCGCGGCGGAACTGGGAGTGAGCGAGCAGGCGATCTCCAAACGTCGCCTGGCAAGTTTCTTCGACGAGGAGGCCGAGGCCCTTCCCCTCGCCATCGCCCTCATCGAGGCCCTCGACCCCGTGCCGACGGGAGCGGCGTCATGAGCCTGTTCTTCTCACTCGGTGTGATCCTGGGCGCACTGCTCGTCTCGTCTCTGGGAGGGTGGGGCGTAGTCGTCCTTACTCTATCCTGGGCCCGTGTTCCGGCTCTGCCCGAGGACCGCTCCTCCTCTCCTGACGGTCGTCCCGCTGCGATTCTAAGATCCGCCGCGTCCTCCTCGCCCGCGCTGATGAGGGGCGGTACCTGGAAGGTTATTCAGGGGTGGTTTTGAAGACGTGGAGCGTGAAGGTCGTTGGTGACGGTCTGCTCGGGTCGCCTCCGGGCGCGTCGGGGCGGCCCGGGCGGTGTCGGGGGCGGTTCCGGCGCCCCGTCCCCGCTTCGCCTCGATAGCGCATCTCGCATGGTGGGACGGCGTCTCGCATGTCGTGACGCGCCCCGGCTCGCGAGCACGTCACTTAACCCGCGAGCACGTCACTTAACCCGCGAGCACGTCACTTAACCCGCGAGCACGTCTGCCAGAGTGACGTGCTCGCGGGTCAAGTGACGTGCTCGGCGGTTACCCGACGATCTCGCGGACCGCGGCGCCCGGCGCCGCCGCGCCCCGGACGCCGAGATGCGCATTCCGCCCCCGAGAACGACGGTCGGACCGTCGTGGTGGTCCAACCGCACATGAATGGTCCGAACAGGAGAGCGCCGCCATGAACCCGCTGAATAACCTTCCTAGATCGGAGTCCTTGAACATATAGCCACGACCGGTTCTCTCCTGTTCGGGAAGACGATATTGGTGGGCATCGTCGTCGCCGTCAAGGGGCTGGGGCGCTGGTCGGAGTTGCGCGATAACCCAGGTTTCAACGAGCGGTTCATCATTGGTACACTGGCCTCACTCACTTGGGCTGGTACCTGCGGGCTTCTGGGCAGATATGCGCTGGAACGATTCATATGGTTCGGACCGTGACCCTCGACCCTCGGTCTCCGTTTCGATGAGGAGGACCGCCATGTGGCCGTTCACCCGCGGGCGCGCCCCGGAGCCGGTGCCGCCCGGCGCCGACGAGATCGGCGCCATGCTCGCCCGGCTGGAGCCCTTCGGCGTCGGCCTGGACCGGGCCGAGGACCTGCCCGTCATCGTCGAGGCGGTGGCGGGGTGCGCGAGCCATCCCCGGTGGCGGGAGAGTCCATGGACCGAGCTCCTGTGGATCCTGGCCGGCCCCCGGGAGGACGTCGACGACGAGGTGTCCTTCTCCAAGCGGCTGCTGCACTGGGACACCGAGTGCGTCGAGGGCCCCGGCTCCTACTGCGCCCTGGTCCGGGCCCTGGCGCGCGCCTTCGAGGGGTGCGTGACGATCACGGACGTGACCGACCACGTGGACACCCGCACCCGCACCGCCCGCCTGCACTACCGGATCGACGGCACAGACGTGGACCTGACCCCCGTCGTCGAGGGCGACTGGCTGGACGGGGACGTCCTCGTCGACGTCGTCGGCCGCATTGAGGTGCGGTGCGACCGGGCCGCCTACGTCCTCGAGGGCGGGCAGGACTTCGCCCTCATCGCACTGCGCCGGGCCGACCTCCCCGCCTTCGAGGCCCTGATCGGGACCGACCTGGTCCCGGTGGTGCCCCGGGACTGACGTCCGGGCGCCCGGGCCGGGTATCCTCCTGGCGGGTCGCCGCCCCGGCGGCCGGGAACGACGACGGGAGCCGGCTCATGCGCACGCTGCTCAACATCATCTGGGTGGTCTTCGGCGGATTCTGGCTCTTCCTCGGCTACCTGATCTTCGGGCTGATCGCCTGCATCTTCATCATCACCATCCCGGCCGGGGTCGCCTGCTTCCGCATCGCCGGCTACGCCCTGTGGCCCTTCGGGCGCACCGTCGTCGAGACGCCGGGCGCCGGCGCCATGAGCTGCCTGTCCAATGTCGTGTGGTTCGCGGTGGCCGGGCTGTGGCTCGCCCTCGGGCACATCGCCACCGCCGCGACCCAGGCCATCACCATCGTCGGCATCCCCCTGGCGATCGCCAATATCAAGATGATCCCGGTGACCTGCTTCCCCTTCGGCAAGCGGGTCGTGGAGGGCCCCGGCATCCTGTGACGCCCGGCCCGGGGCCGGCGGTCTCTCATCACAGCGCCGGGCCGATGTTCTCCCAGGCGACGGACCAGGTGGGGTAGAAGCCGCCGATCCGGTTGACGACCAGTCCGATCGTCAGGGTCGTCAACGCGCAGGCGGCCAGGAGGAGGACCGCGCCCGCCGCGGCGAGCACCAGCGCGCGTCGCCTGCCCGTCACGCCGGCGCCCGCGAGGACACCGCGCAGCCGGCACGGCACGATCGGGCAGGCGATGGTGAGCAGGATCGAGGCGAGGCCCATGAGCGTCATGACACCCTTGCCCCGGATGCCGGTGAAGCTGGCTGCGAGCCTGGTCGGGAGGGGCGGGCGGCTCTCCGCCGGTTGCGCGGCGGCCGCCGTCGGCGCGGGCGGGGCGGTCTCCGGTGCGTCGGTGCCGGGGACGACCCCGGGGCGCCGGCCCCACCACGCGAGGAAGGCGGGGATCTGCTCCTTCCACAGGGTCCCGGAGTGCCCGCCCTCGGGGGCGAGGGTGACATCCACCCGGTCGCCCGGCCCTCCGGCGCCGATCAATTCGCGCGTCGCGTCCGTCACGGTCGAGTCGTCGACCGCGCTCATCACCCACAAGCCGATCGGGGAGTGGGCGCGGCGCGTCAGGAGCGTCGTGAGGGTGTTGTCCGCGGAGAGCGCGGGATCCGACAGCCCGCCGATGATCGGGACGTTGTAGCCGGACATGTCACCGGCGTTGCCGAAGACGTCCGAACGCATGATCGTGGTCCAGGCGGCGCAGTACCCGCCCGACGAGACGCCCGCCAGCGCCCAGCCGCCCCTGTCCGTCCGGGTGCCGGGGAAGAGCGTGTGCACCATCCTCGGCACGTCCTCCTGCACCCACGTGCCGACCTTCGCCCGCCCCACGATGTCGGCGCAGTCGGGGTCCGCGCTCTGGTGCTCGTCGACGTTGAGGGACGGGGCGACGACGATCGTCGGAGGGATGCCCCCCTTGTCGATGGCGTCCTGGACCTGGGGGCCGATGTCGAGCGCGGAGAGCACGCTCTCGCTGGTTCCCGGTAGGCCGTGGAGCAGGACCAGGACGTTGTAGGCCACGCCGTCGTCGGGGCGGTAGTCCCGCGGGGTCCAGATCCGCACCTCATCGGTCACGCCGCTCGCGGGGCCGTGGAAGACGGTCCGGTGCAGGCCGCTGCCCTCGTCCTTCAGGTCGGCGCGGTACTGCTCGGCCGGGACGGGCGAGGCCGTCGTGCTCGGCCCGGCCGGGCCCCCGGTGGACAGTGGCCCCAGAACGGAGGAGGCCACGGGCTGCGGATCGATTATCCCGCTGATCTGCCCGATCGTCTCCGCCAGCTGCAGCGTCATATTGATCCGCGTCGCAACGAGCCCGGTGACGAGGACCTCGCAGACGAGCACGGCCGGCAGGGCGGCGAGGACGATCCGACGGCCTCGGGCCGCCGGGCGCCGGGAGTCCCCCAGGTCGTCCGCGCACCGGTCCCCGGCGCGCGGCTCCCGCCGGCGAAGCGCCAGTCGGACGATGAGCAGCACGGTGAGGACGATCGCGCATGCCGTCACGGCGGCGCACCCGAGGAGGAAGCGGTGGGACACGACGCTCACATGGGATATCACGGACCGTGAAAGTAGGACCGCTCGCTGGGAGTCAGCCGGGAGCCGGACCCGGGGCCGCGGCGGACCCGGGTCCGGCCGATCAGCCGGCCGGCAGGGCCTCGGCCCGCCGCAGCAGGCGGCGCAGCCCGCGGACCACCTCGTCGCGGTGCTTGCGGGTGACCATCCAGGCGGGCAGGAAGTGGCCGAGCTCGCGGAAGGCCGGGGGCCCCGGGGGTCGCAGGCCCGCCCCGATGTAGCCCAGCAGGTACTCGGCGTGCTCGCGGTTGGCCACCCACAGCGTGCGCCCCGCGCACGGGGCGCTGAGGTAGAAGGGCAGGCCGTACAGGGCGTCGGCGCCGTCGGCCACCCGCGCCGAGCTCCACCGCCCGATCAGCCTCTGCTCCGCCCCGCACGCGCAGGTCCGGGCGGGCCGCGAGCGCGCCGTCAGCGCGGCCCGAGTCGTCTCGCGGCGCCCGCACGCCGGGCAGCGCCAGTCCAGGCGGGTGTCCACCGGGCCGACGGGGCTGGGCCGGTCTCCCTCCCAGGCCCAGCAGCACAGGCACCAGTGGCCCGACCGGCCGCCCTCGGCGTTCCAGGTGCAGGCGGTGCAGAAGACGCCGCGGCTCACCACGTGCGCCGGGCCCGCGCACCTGGGGCACACGACCCACACGTCGAGGCGGGGCACGACGCGCAGGGGCCTCTTGGTCGGCGGGTCCGCGGCGGGCGCGCCGGCGCGGGTCCTGCCGGCCCTGGCGGCTCTGGCGGGTGCGGAGTTGCGGGCTCTGGCGGCGCGCGGCGGCGGGGTGGTGCGGGCCCCGGTGTTGCGGGCCGGCGCGGGGCGGGGTCTTGTCAGGGCGGGTGCGGGCATGTCAGCTCCTCGGTCCGACGTTCAGCAAATGGACGACGGCGCGCTCGGCGGCGTCGCACTCGGCCAGGTCCACCAGGGCGGTGAGCCTCCAGTCGTGGTCGCCGTCGGGGTCCTCGACGACCTGGGTCGCCAGCCAGACCCTCCGGCCGCCGGCCTCGAGCGCCTCGATGAGCCGCTCGGAGACGCCCGCGGCGGCCAGGGCCACGGCGTCGGGGGACTCGTCCAGCGGGGCGAGGGAGACGGCGCGGGCGGCGGTGTCGGTGCCGATCCAGTCGTACTCGTCCCAGTAGCGGGTCAGGGCCGCGTCCCAGCGGTCCTCGCCCCAGCCGGAGGGGGCGTCCAGGCGCCCCAGGCCCTCGACGTCGTCGCGGGCCATGAGCTCGATGCGGCGGAACATCTCGCGGCGCACCGCCACCCGGAAGGCGTGGAGGTTGCGGGTGAGGGGGACCCGCCCGTCGGCGTCGGCCCCGAAGGCGCGCTCGACGCCGGCCGTCTCGTCCGCCTCCGGCCCGTCGGCCGCCAGGATCCCGGCCGCCTCGTCCGCGTGCCCGGCCTGGGCCCGCCCCAGGGCCTCCCACTCGTCGAGCAGGGAGGAGTCGACGGCGCGCACGAGCCCGCCCAGCCAGTCGACGACCTCCTCGACCTCGGGGGTGCGGTGCTCCTCGGGCACCACCTGGCGCAGCGCCCGGTAGGCGTCGGTGAGGTAGCGCAGCACCACGCCCTCGGAGCGGCCCAGCTCGTAGCGGGAGATGAGGTCGGAGAAGGTCATGGCGTTCTCCACCATGTCGCGCACCACCGACTTGGGCGACAGCTCGTACTCGGCGACCCAGGGGTTGGACTGCCTGTACATCTCCAGGGCCGGTTCGAGCAGCTCGGCCAGCGGCCGGGGCCAGGTGATCTCCTCCAGCGCCGCCATGCGCTCCTCGTAGTCCATGCCCTCCGCCTTCATGGCGGCGACCGCCTCGCCGCGAGCCTGCCGCTGCTGGGCGTACAGGAGTGGGCGCGGATCGTCCAGGGTCGCCTCCACGACGCTGATGACGTCCAGGGTGTGCTCGGGGGAGTCGACGCCCAGCAGGTCCATGGCGGCCAGGGCGAAGGGGGCCAGCGGCTGGTTGAGGGCGAAGTCGTCGGGCAGGTCGACGGCCAGGCGCAGGCGGGGGCGCCCGTCGGCGCGCGCCCGCGCGCTGGGGACGTGCTCGACGACGCCGGCGGTGCGCAGGGACAGGTAGATCTCGATGGCGCGGCGCACGTGGCGGCGCCGTTCGGCCGCGGTGGCCTGGACCCGGGAGAGCAGCCCGGCCATGGCGGCCACCGGGTCGCCGGGGCGCTCCATGAGGCTGAGCACCATGGTGGTGGTGACCCGGAACTGGCTGGTGAGGGTCTCGGGGGCGGCGTCGCGCAGGCGCTCGAAGGTCCTGTCCGTCCAGTTCACCCGCCCCTCGGGGGCCTTCTTGCGCACGATCCTGCGGCGCTTGCGCTCGTCGTCGCCCGCCCTGGCCAGAGCGCGCGCGTTCTCGATGACGTGCTCGGGGGCCTGGACGCAGACGTACCCGCGGGTGTCGAATCCTGCTCGGCCCGCCCGGCCGGCGATCTGGTGGAATTCGCGGGCGGTGAGGTGACGCTCCTTAGTCCCGTCGAACTTGACCAGGCTGGTGAGCACCACGGAGCGGATGGGGACGTTGATGCCCACCCCGAGGGTGTCAGTGCCGCAGATGACGGCGAGCAGGCCCGCGCGAGCCAGGCGTTCGACGAGCCGTCTGTAGCGCGGCAGCATGCCTGCGTGGTGGATGCCGATGCCGCGGCGCAGCAGGCGCGACACAGTGGCACCGAATCCGCCGCCGAAGCGGAAGTCCCCCAGGGCGGCGGCGATCTCGTTCTTGTGCGCCCGAGCGCCCAGGTCCACGCTCAGCAGCGAGGTCGCCCTGTCGATCGCCTCCCTCTGGGAGAAATGGACCACGTAGATCGGGGCCCTGCCCTGTCCCACCAGCCGTTGAAGTAGCTCGCCGATGGGTTCGACGACGTATTCCATCTCCAGGGGCACGGGCCGCTCGGCCTTGTCCAGGACCGCGACCTCGCGGCCCGTGCGCCTGTCCATGTCGGCGGCCAGGAAGGATACGTCGCCCAGAGTGGCCGACATGAGCACCATCTGCGCCCGGGGGAGCTCCAGGAGCGGGACTTGCCAGGCCCAGCCGCGCTGGGGATCGGCGTAGTAGTGGAACTCGTCCATCACCACCGTGTCGACGTCGAGCTCCTCGCCTTCGCGCAGCGACTGGTTGGCCAGGATCTCCGCGGTGCAGCAGATGATGGGGGCGGCGGCGTTGATGGAGGTGTCGCCGGTGATCATGCCGACGTTGTCGGCGCCGAACAGGCGCACCAGCTCGAAGAACTTCTCGCTGACCAGGGCCTTGAGCGGGGCCGTGTAGTAGGAGCGGGCGTCGCGGGCGAGCGAGGCGGTGTGGGCCGCGAGCGCGATCATGGACTTGCCCGAGCCGGTGGGGGTGGCGGCGATGACGTGGCGGTCGGAGAGGATCTGGCTCAGGGCCTCGTCCTGGTGGGGGTAGAGGGGGCGGCCGGTGGACTCGGCCCATTCGGAGAAGGCGAGGTAGACCTCGTCGGGCTCGGGGACGCGCCCGGGGTCGTCGGCGGGGATGAGGGAGTCGAGCACGACGTTGAGCGCGGGGGCGGACGGGCTCGACGCGGCGGCGGACATGGCCCCATGCTCCCACACTCCGCCCCGGCCCCGCGCCCTTCCGCCCTTATCGCGCGGCTCCGGCCCGCGGGCCGGGCGGTCGACGGCGCCGGGCGGTCTTGCACAGGGGGACGGGGGAGTGGAAATGCGCCGGAGTGTGAGATCATGCGGCGCGTTCCCCTCCCGCCGCGCGCAAAGGTCAAGGTTCTGCCCCATGGACGCCCTCGCAGACAGCCTGAAGGTCATAGCCGACTGGATCACCCAGCACATCACCATGTGGGCGCTCATCGCCACCGGCCTGTTCCTCACCGCCGTCACCCGCGGCGTCCAGGTGCGCCACCTGCCGACCATGATCAGGCAGGTCGCCTCCTCGCGCTCGGGCGCGAGAGGCGGCATCTCCTCCTTCCAGGCCTTCGCCATCTCCCTGGCCGCCCGCGTGGGGGTCGGCAATGTCTTCGGCGTCGCCGCAGCCCTGCTCTACGGGGGGCCCGGCGCCGTGTTCTGGATGTGGGTCGTGGCGCTGGTGGGCATGGCCACCGCCTTCTTCGAGGCCACCCTCGCCCAGATCTTCAAGGTCCGCGCCCCCGACGGATCCTTCCGCGGCGGCCCCGCCTTCTACATGGCCCGCGGCATGGGCGGCGCGGGCGGCCGGGTCATGGCCGGGGTCTTCGCCGTCATCACCCTGGTCACCTGCGGCTTCATCATCACCTCGGTGCAGTCCAACGCCGTGGCCGGGACCCTGGTGGCGGCCCTGGGCGGCGGGGAGGGCTCGGCCCTGCCCGGGTTCGGCGGGCTGAGCGCCGCCCAGCTGGTGGTGGCCGGCCTCGTCCTGGTGCTCACCGCCGTCGTCGTCTTCGGCGGCATCCGCGCCGTGGCGCGCGTGACCGAGTGGATGGCCCCGGTCATGGCCCTGATCTACATCGTCCTGGTCGCCGTCGTCTGCCTGCTGAACCTCGGGGACTTCTGGCGCGTCATCGGCCGGATCATCTCCTCCGCCTTCGCCCCCGAGCCGCTGGTGGGGGGCCTGGGCGGGGGCGTCCTGGCCGCCGTCATCAACGGCACCAAGCGGGGCCTGTTCTCCAACGAGGCCGGTCAGGGCACCGCCCCCAACGCCGCCGCCACCGCCACCGTGGCCCACCCCGTCCAGCAGGGGCTCATCCAGTCCCTGGGCGTGTTCGTCGACACCATCGTCGTGTGCACCGCCACCGCCTTCGTCATCCTCATCGCCGGGCCCGACACCTGGACCGCCCCGGGCGCCAACCCCTCCACGCTGACCACCCTGGCCATCGCCCACGGGCTGGGCGGCTGGACGGTCCTGCCCATGGCGGTCCTCATCTTCGTCCTGGCCTACTCCTCGATCATCGCCGCCTACGTGTACACCGATGTCAATATGGACTACCTCACCGGCGGGCGGCGCTGGGCGAGCTGGACCGTGCGCGTCGTCTCGGTCGCCTCCGCCACCGCCGGGGCGGTCCTGTCCCTGGACGTGGTGTGGAACGCCGTCGACATCGCCATGGCGGTCATGACCCTGACCAACCTCGTCGCCCTCATCCGCCTCCACCGCTGGGGCGCGGGCGCCCTGCGCGACTACGAGGACCAGCTGCGGGCGGGCGCGGCCGAGCCCGTCTTCCGCGGCCGGGACAACCCCCGCCTGCCCGGCGACGTGCCCGGCGGGGTCTGGTCGTCGTCCGACGACGACGTCACTGCCGCCGACGCCGACGACGGGTCGGCCCCCGCCCCGCTCGCCGCATCCCCCGCACCCGCCACCACCGAGGAGTGAGACGCCCCGTGCACACCACCGCCCCCGAGACCAGCCGGCCCGCCGCAGCGACAGGAGCCGAACGATGAACGCCGCCCTCGCCGCCCTCACCGCCGGAGCCGGAGCGCCGGCCGCCCCCGGGGCGCTGCCCATGGCCGCGCCCGCCGACGCGTGCGACTCCGGCCCCCTCGTGTGCGCCCTCCTGGCGGTCGACGACGCCCTCTACACCTACGTCCTGTCCGCCCTGCTCATCGCCGTCGGCCTGTACCTGACCATCCGCACCCGCGCCGTCCAGTTCCGCCACTTCGGCACGATGGTGCGCACCATCGCCTCCTCGCGGACCGGGGCCGCCGGCGGCATCTCCTCCTTCCAGGCCTTCGCCGTGGGGCTGGCCGCCCGTGTGGGCATCGGCAACGTCGCCGGCGTCGCCCTGGCCATCGTCGCCGGCGGGCCCGGCGCCCTGTTCTGGATGTGGGTCGTGGCCCTGATCGGCATGGCCACGAGCTTCATCGAGTCGACCCTGGCGCAGGTCTTCAAGGAGCGCGGCCGCGACTTCACCTTCCACGGCGGCCCCGCCTACTACATCAAGAACGGCCTGCGCTCGCGGGCCTGGGCCGCCGTCTTCGCCGTCATGTGCATTGTGAGCGTGGGGGTCACGGTGGTCATGGTGCAGACCAACTCCCTGGCGCAGGTCCTGGGCGCCACCGTGCCCTCGATCAGGCCGTGGATGGTGGGCGCGGCCCTCGTCGTCCTGACCGGGCCCATCGTGCTGGGCGGGCTCAAGTGGGTCGCCCGCGTCACCGAGGTGGTGGCCCCGCTCATGGCCCTGGTCTACGTCGCGGTCACCGCCGTCGTCATCGTCCTCAACGTCGGCGAGCTGGGGCACGTGCTCGGCGAGGTGCTGCGCGGCGCCCTGGGGCTGGACCAGGCGCTGTACGGCATCTCGGGCGGGATCCTGGCCGCCGTGCTCAACGGCGTGCGCCGCGGCCTGTTCTCCAACGAGGCCGGCCTGGGCACGGTGCCCAACGCCGCGGGCACCGCCACCGTGGCCCACCCCGTCAGGCAGGGGCTCATCCAGTCCTTCGGCGTGTTCGTCGACACCATCGTCGTGTGCACCGCCACCGGCCTGCTCATCCTGCTCGCCACCGGCACCTACCGGCCCGGCGACGACACCCTGGTCGGCGCGGTCCTGACCCAGCAGGCGGTCGTCGAGCACCTGGGGGCGTGGACCGTCTGGCCGATGGTCGTGCTCATCTTCGTCCTGGTGTTCTCCACGGTGCTCGGCTGCTACTCCTACTCCCAGGTCAACGTGAACTTCCTGGGCGGCGAGCGCCGCGCCGAGCAGGCCTTCGGGATCCTGCTGACCGGCGCCGCCTACGCCGGCACCGTCCTGACCCTTCCGGCCGTGTGGGCCCTGACGGACATCGCCCTGGGGCTGCTGGGCCTGATCAACCTCGTCGCCATCATCCGCCTGGCCCCCTGGGCGCTGGGCGCCCTGCGCGACTTCGAGGCCCAGGAGGCGCGCGGGAGCGCCGAGCCGGTCTTCGTCGGCCACGGCAACCCGCTCCTGCCCGGCGACGCGGTCGAGGGCGTGTGGGAGGCCGCCGACGGCGACGGCGCCGCCCCGCCCGAGGGCGCCGGGGCCGAGAGCGCGGCGGGGAGGGCCTGAGCCGTGGAGATCATCAGCACCGTCGTGTCGACGCTGTCCAACTGGCTGTTCGGCACCGTCCTGATCTGGCTGCTGCTGGGCGCGGGAGCCTTCCTGACCTGGCGCACCCGCGCCGTCCAGCTGCGCCACCTGGGATCCATCGCCCGCGCCGTGGCAGGCTCGCGCTCGGGCGCCGCCGGCGGCATCTCCTCCTTCCAGGCCTTCGCCGTGGGGCTGGCCTGCCGCGTGGGCACCGGCAATATCGTGGGCGTGGCCCTGGCCCTCATCCTGGGCGGGCCCGGCGCCGTGTTCTGGATGTGGGTCGTGGCCCTGCTCGGGACGGCCACCGCCTTCACCGAGGCGACCCTGGGCCAGCTGTTCAAGGTGGAGCGCGGCGACGGCACCTTCCGCGGCGGCCCCGCCCACTACATCGCCCGCGGGCTGCGCCGGCCGGTGCTCGGCGGCGTCTTCGCCGTCGTGTTCATGATCGCCAACGGGCTGGCCATGCCCATGGTGCAGGCCAACGCCATGACGGCCGCCCTGGACGGCGCCACCCGGGACGGCGCCGTCGAGGTCGGTCCGTGGTGGGGCTCGCTCCTCGTCGTCGCCCTCGTCGCCCCGGTGCTGCTGGGCGGCCTGCGCTCCATCGCCCGGGCCGCCGAGCTGATCGCCCCGCTCATGGCGGCGGCCTACCTCGCACTGGTGGCCGTCATCATCCTGACCCACCCCGCCCAGGCGCTGGCCGCCCTGGGGCAGATCCTCTCCGGGGCCTTCGGGCTGCGCGCCGGGCTGGCCGGCGTGGCCGGGGGAGTGACGCAGGCCGTGCTCAACGGCGTGCGCCGCGGCCTGTTCTCCAACGAGGCCGGCCTGGGCGGCTCGGCGTGCGCCGCCGGCTCGGCCACCGTGGCCCACCCGGCCAGGCAGGGCTTCATCCAGTCCTTCGGGGTCCTGGTGGACACCCTGCTGGTGTGCACGGCCACGGCCCTGGCCATCCTCATCGCCGGGGCTGCCGACGGCGGCGTCTACACCCCCGGCGTCACCGGCGGGCAGGACGCCGACGCCGTCGCCGGCACCCTCACCCAGACGGCGATCGGGAGCACCCTGGGGGCGTGGACCACCTGGCCCATGACCGTCCTGGTCCTGGTCCTGGCCTACTCCACCATCCTGGGCGCCTTCTCCTACGCGGAGGTCTGCCTGGACTACCTGACCCGCCGCCCCTGGGCGCCCCCGGTGCTGCGCGCGAGCGCGCTCGCGTGCGCCTTCGTGGGCGGGGTGGCCAAGCTGACCACCGTGTGGTCGACCGCGGACGTGCTCCTGGGCGCGGGGGCCATCATCAACCTCGTCGGCATCGTCATGCTCTCGCGCTGGGCGACGGGGGTGCTGCGCGACTGGGAGGCGCAGCGCGCCCAGGTGGCCGCCGGTGCGCTCGCGCCCGACCAGATCCGCTTCGTGGCCGCGGGCAACCCGCACCTGCCCGGCGAGCTGCCCGGGGACGTCTGGGGCGCTGAGGGGCGCTGAGGGGTGCGGCGGCGGCCGCCGGGGCGCGCGGGGC
>ERZ772973.623-NODE-623-length-16113-cov-118.653_pt1 | contig 16113 bp, 17 predicted proteins | sample MGYA00580672_ERZ772973 | MGnify/ENA primary metagenome ERZ772973 (study PRJEB29015, sample SAMEA2737938) | human oral metagenome | biome: human oral; feature: human-associated habitat; material: dental | place: China | collected 2152 ... | reverse complement strand
CCACACCAGCCAGGGAAGCCCCGCAGGAATTGCCACCACACTAAGAGACCCACCCACATCGTTCGGTATCGATACACAGCAACGGTGCGATCGCCCCACACCACCTTGGAATCAACCACCTAGACTCAGAGGTATGGACCTGCTGGAGGATTTCCTGGCCCAGCCTCACGCTCGCGACGCATTCCTGCTGCGCGTGGTCATGGGGCGTCCCTGGTCGTTGTCGGTGGAGGACAAGGCACCGCTATCCATCATCCCCGCACTGAGGGGCGGAGGATGGATCACTGCAAACGGATCACGCCCGCACCGATTCGAGGCCGGTGAGATCCTTGTGGTGCGCTCTCCCACCCTCTACACCCTGAGCTCGAGCCAGAAGCACGACGGTGGTACCAGGATCGGAGCCGGCCAGGTTTGCTCGGGCCCAGACGGCCGCGACCTGTCCGAAGAGATGAGCACCGGGGTGCGTACGTGGGGCAATGATCCGCAGGGCGAGGATCAGCTGCTGGTGGGCACCTACCGGCACCACTCCGAGCTGGGGCGACTGATGCTGCAGTCGCTGCCGCCGTGGTTCCTGGTGCGTGCCCCTGACCCGGAACTGGTCAGTCTGTTGAACCGCGAGACCGTCCATGACGGGTTTGCACAGTCCAGTGTCCTGGACAGGCTCCTGGATGTCCTGTTGGTCACCACGCTGCGTGCCTGGATAAATGCCGGGACGCAGAACCATGTCAGTCTCCTCTCCGCCTCCCGGGACGACGTGGTGCGCAGGGCAACCGAGTCGGTACAGGCGGCCCCCTCACGAGACTGGACGGTGGACTCGCTCGCGGCTCTAGCAGGTGTCTCCCGAGCTTCTCTCACAAGGCGTTTCAATGCCACGCTCGGTGTCTCCCCCATGACCTATGTGACCCAGTGGAGGCTGGCAATGGCTGCCGATCTCCTGGATCGCAGCGATGCCACCTTGTCCGCCATTGCCCACCAGGTGGGGTATGCCAGTCCTTTCAGCTTCTCCTCCGCATTCAAGAGCTGATACGGCCTCAGTCCCCGTGACTTCCGCGCCGAGGCTGCCACGTCACGTACCCACTAGCCACTTCCCACCGGTGTTGATGACCTGGGCAAGCACGGATGGTCAGCATGCCTGTGAATAGCCCTCATGGCCTTCTCTCACATCAGCATGGCGAGAGTCCCACCGACGAGCAGGGCCAGCCCGACGAGGTACCTCCTACCGATAGCCTCCCGCAGGACGAGGGCGGAGAAGAGGACGGTCACGAGCACGCTCAGCTTGTCGATGGGGACGACCACGCTGGCGGGGCCGTCCTGCAGCGCCCGGTAGTAGCAGAGCCAGGAGGCACACGTCGCAACCCCGGAGGCCAGGACGAAGCCGAGCTCACCACGCGGAACAGTACGGACCTCGCGAAGCTTGCCGGTGACGGCCACCATCACCCAGGCCATCACCAGGACCACCCCGGTACGGATCGCGGTACCGAGATTGGACTCCACCCCCGTAATGCCGGCCTTTCCGAGGATCGCGGTGAGCGCGGCGAAGAAGGCTGAACCGAGCGCATAGAGCAGCCAGCCCCCGCCGTCGCGCACAGCCCGGGGCAGGCCGCGCAGGTCATCGGCGTCGAGCATCAACAACGTCCCGACAGCGATCAGAGCCACCCCGAGCGAACCGATGAGGCTCACCCTCTCCCCCAGGAAGATGAGGGCCAGCAGCACTGTCAGCACTGTGCTCAGCTTGTCGATCGGCACCACTTTGCTGACGCTGCCGAGCTGGAGCGCCTTGAAGTAGCACAGCCAGGAGGCCCCGGTCGCCAACCCCGAGAGCACCAGCAGCCCAGTGCTGCGGGCATCGAGGTGGGCCAGTTCGGCCTGTGAACCGACGATGAGCACCATGCCCCAGGCGCCCGCCAGCACCACGATAGTGCGCAGCGCCGTCGCCACGGTCGAGTCGGTGGTGCGGATCCCCTCCTTGGCCAGGACGGCGGTGATGCCGGCAAAAAGTGCTGAGCCGCAGGCGAAGACGATCCACATAAGGCAACCCTAACTCCGCCTGGCGCCACCGCACGGCGGGCGCGACGGCCCTCACCCTCGTGCCCGCCGTTGCGGGCTCCTCCCGGTTCAGCGGGTCTTGCGCGGCACGGTGGAGGCCGCCACCCCCAGGACCACCAGGCCGAAGCAGATCAGGTAGGCCAGGTATCGGAAGAAATCGTCGGAGGGTTCGCTGGCCGTCGTGAGCTCGGTGACGGCGTCGACCGCCCAGCTCATGGGCAGGGCGTCGCCGACCACCTCCAGGGCGCGCGGCAGCTGGTCGCGGCTGACCAGGAGCCCGCACAGGAACAGCTGGGGTGCGATGACCACCGGCATGAACTGGACGGCCTGGAACTCGGTGCGCGCGAAGGCTGAGACCAGCAGCCCCAGAGACACCCCGACAAAGGCGTCGACCAGGGCGGTGAGCACCACCCACCCCCAGGCGGCAGAGATGTCCACATCCAGGCCCCAGGCGGCCACGGCGCACAGGATGAGGGACTGGATGACGGCGGTCAGCGCGAAGGCGGTGGCGTAGCCGAACAGCAGGTCGGCCCGGTGGATCGGGGTGGTCCACAGCCGCTCCAGGGTGCCGCTCACGCGCTCGCGCAGCATGGCGACGCTGGTGACCAGGAACATGACCGTCGTCGGCAGGATCGCCATCATGGAGACCGCGATGTGGTTGAACAGCAGGTTCGCACCGGGGTAGTCGCGGTAGACGAAGTACAGCAGCGTCAGCAGCGCGGCGGGCACGATCGCGATGAGGCCGACCGTGCGCCGGTCGGCGCGCAGCTGGGTGAGGATGCGGCGGGTGGTGGCCAGGTAGGTGCGCAGGTGCATCAGCGCTGCCCTCCCTTCTGCTCGGGCTGGGCCTCGGAGTCGGCGATGACGGCCAGGAAGGCGGCGTCGACCGTGTCCGCCCCGGTGCTGGCCAGGAGGTCCTTGGCCGTGGTGGTGGCCAGGATGCGGCCCTGGCGCATGAGGAGGACCTGGTCGCAGCGGAAGGCCTCGTCCATGACATGGCTGGAGACCAGGAGGGTGGCGCCGCGCTCGGCCAGGGCGTGGAAGGTGGTCCACAGCTCCTCGCGGGTGACCGGGTCCAGGCCGACGGTGGGTTCGTCCATGACGAGCAGGTCGGGGTCGGCCACGAGCGCGCAGGCCAGGCTCACGCGCCCGGCCTCGCCGCCGGAGTAGGTGGACACGGGCCGATCCGCCAGGGCGGTGAGCCCGACGACGTCGAGGACCTCGTCCAGGTCGCGGGCCCGGCTGCCGGCAAGGGACGCGAAGTAGCGCAGGTTCTGGCGGGCCGTCAGGTCGGTGTAGACGGCCTGGTCCTGGGTGACGTAGCCGACCCGACCGCGCACGGCGGCGGCGCCGGGGGCGTGCCCGAGGACCTCGACCTGTCCGCGGTAGCGCTGGACGCCGACGATGGTGCGCATGAGGGTGGTCTTGCCGCAGCCCGAGGGGCCGAGCAGGCCGGTGATGGTGCCGGGCGCCAGGTTCACGTCCAGGCCATGGAGGATCTCCTTGCGCCCGCGAGTCACGCGCAGGTCCGTCGCAGTGACGGCCAACGACATTGAGCCGGTTGCAGCTGCGGAGTTTGAGCCTGAGTCGTGCGATCGGTTGCCGGCCCCCGACTCCCGGGGCGCGTCTCCTTCATCGCTTTTCATCATGTGATGAATATAGGTCGACGATGACCCGCTGTCCAGAGCCTGGAGCTGGAAACTGTCCGCATGGGACGACTTTGAACACCCCTTCAGCCAGAGCGGTTCCCATCCGTGCAGGTCAGGGTGGCTTAGCTGGACCCCAAGCCAGAATCACGGCTTCAAAGTCGTCCCATATGGACAAAACTCGGCTGGAGACCTCAACCGATCGCAGCGATCAGGCTGGATTGGCGACGTCCGGCAGGTCGTCGAAGGCGTAGCGCTGGATGGTGGGGGCCACGAGCGCAACAACGGCCTCAACATCGAGGCCGGCGATGTGGTCCATGCGGGCGACCCAGCGAGCCAGGCCGAGCCCGATGATCTGGCTGGCGATGAGCTGGGCGCGCAGCTGGGGGCGGTCGGGGCAGAAGTGGGTGACGATCGGAGAAAGAACCCCGGTGGCGATGAAGTCGCGGAAGGGCTCGACATCGCTCCCCTGGCCGAGCGCGGCATGGATGACTGCGGTGAAGCGGTCCGCACCCGCGTCATCCCACAGGCCGATGAAGGCACGCACGATCCCCTCCCCCAGCTGCTCGGGCTCGAGCTCGGTGATGGAGGCCGCCCGGTGCATGAGGTTGGCGTCAACCCCGGCGGTCGACTCGATGACGGCCTTGGCGAAGAGCGTGGCCCGGTCCGGGAAGTAGTGGTGGACCAGGGCCGGGTCAACGCCGGCGTCGCGCGCGATGCCGCGCAGGGAGGTCTGGTAGCCGTCGCGGGCGAAGGCGGTGCGGGCCGCCGCCAGGATGGCCTCACGCGTGTCCGGGCTCCCCGCCGGCCGCCGCCCCCTCGGGCTCATCGCTCACTCGTCTCACTCATAGTCAGAGCATGCCTGCAAGCCGCTCCATTGGGAAGCAGCCGCGCTACGCCTTCCATCCGCCGCGCAGTCCTCAACATCATGCAGGCCCCCACCATGCGCCACCTACAAGGCTCCTGGGTCCTTTCAGCGCGTGCTATCTGATGTAGTCGACCAGCCATTCGCGCACGTTCTGAAGGACGGACTCCTCCACGACTCCGATCTTCTTGGTGAGACGCTGACGTGAGATCGTGCGAACCTGTTCGGTCATGGCAAACGACCGCTGTTTCATTCCTGCTCCCGCATTGAGCTCCACGTGATTCGGCCAGCCCCGATCCTTCGTTGTCACAGGAACCGCGACGACAAGCGTCGTCACCGTTCGATGGAATCGTTCATTCGACACAATGAGAACTGGACGACGCCCGGATTGCTCTCGCCCGACAGCAGGATCGGGAAGTGCCCACCATACCTCGCCCGCGTCAACCGGGACTTCTAGCTCCATGCTTCCGACTCCCACTCACGGAGCTCCTTGACATAGGTCTCATCCGGCGGATTAGCCTCCATTGCACGCCGCACTTCAGCAAAGCGCCGCTCACGTGCCGCCTCCTCAAGCAGCTCCTTGAGTACGGCATCCATGGTCACCCCGCGCTCTGACGCCAGGGCCCGCAAGCCGTCCCTCGTGCTGCGCTCCACCTTGATCGTCGTCATGCTACTCATACTCACAGTATGTATGACAGTCATACTCTTGTGAAGACGGCTTACTCCATTCCATGGTCAGGCCTCGAGCCTCGAACAGCCGTCGCCTTTGAGCCTGTAACAGCCACAACACCACTATCGAGAGACCGGCGGAGAGCAGAGGAGCTTCCCCGTCCCCACCGAGAGGCCAGGCCGCCACTCATAACGGACTCGCACTTCTCACTCCCACAGGCCGCTGGCGTGGGCGAGGACGGCCAGGGCGACGGGGCCGGCTGAGGCGGTGCGCATGACGTGGGGGCCCAGCCGCACCGTCATCGCCCCGGCAGCCTCCAGGGCCGCCGTCTCCTCGGGGCTGATACCGCCCTCGGGCCCCACGACGACGGCGAGCACCAGCGGCGCCGACCCCGGCGCGGGCAGACGCATCGACTCCATGGCGGTGCTGATGGGTGTCCTGGCCTCCTCGTGCAGGACCAGCACCACTCCCCCGCTCTGCACCATCTGCGCCACCCAGGCGATCAGCGCCCGGGTGTCGCATACCTCGTCGACCGCGGGCACACGGGTGCGCCGCGCCTGCTTGGCGGCCTGGAGCGCCGTGGCCTGCCAGCGCTGGCGCCCCTTGGCCTGCTTGGCCCCCTGCCACACGGACACGCAGCGCTCGGACTGCCAGGGCAGCACCAGCTCCACTCCGACCTCGGTGGCCGTCTCCACGGCCTGCTCATCGCGCCCGCCCTTGGCCAGGGCCTGCACGAGGGTCAGCCGCAGCGGCGGCGTCGGTTCCTCGATCCGCTCCAGGACCCGCACGGCCAGACGATCCTTGGCCCCACCGACGCCGGCCCCGGTCACCTCGCACACCAGGCGCCGGCCGCCCCCGTCAACGAGGTCCACGCGCTCCTGCATACGCAGACGCTTGACGGTCACCGCGTGGCGGGCCTCAGGCCCGGTGAGCATGAGGATGGTTCCGGGCCCGGCCGATGCGACGGCGTCGGCGGGCTCGATGGTCTCGGGCGTGAAGACGAAGACAGGTGCGGTCACGCCCCCAGCCTACGGGCGGTGTCGAACCGGCGACCGCCGACGGTGCTAGCGTCAGCGAACATGACCGAACCTTCAGCCACCGCCCGCTCACCGCAGTCGTCCCCAGCCCCCTCCTACACCACCGCCGTCACGGTGGACGACTTCCGCCGCAACCTGGCCGCCATCCGCGCCCGGATCGACGCCGCCGCCGAGCGCGCCGGCCGGGACACCGCCGAGATCCGTCTGCTGCCGGTCTCCAAGACCGTCCCCGAGGAGCGCCTGCGCACCGCCTTCGCCGCGGGCATCACCCAGATGGGTGAGAACAAGGTCCAGGAGGCCCAGCGCAAGAGCGAGAACCTGGCGGACCTGGGCATCTCCTGGTCGGTCATCGGCCACCTGCAGACCAACAAGGCCAAGAACGTGGCCGCCTTCGCAGACGAGTTCCAGGCCCTGGACTCCCTACGCCTGGCCGAGGCCCTCGACCGCCGCCTCCAGGCTGCCGGACGCTCCCTGGACGTCTACGTGCAGGTCAACTCCTCGGGCGAGCCCAGCAAGTTCGGGCTGGAGCCGGACGACGTCGCCGCCTTCCTCGCCGCACTGCCGGCCTACTCCTCGTTGCGGGTGCGCGGGCTCATGACTCTGGCGGCCCACACCGACGACGCGGCCCGCGTGCGCGAGTGCTTCCGCATCATGCGCCGGCTGCGCGATGCCGCCCTTCAGGCCGGCACGATCGGTGACGGGCTGCTGTCCATGGGGATGAGCGGGGACTTCGAGGCCGCCATCGAGGGCGGCTCCACCTGCGTGCGGGTGGGCCAGGCGATCTTCGGGGCCCGGGCCACCCCGGACTCGCACTACTGGCCCGAGTCCCCTCAGGCCAAGTAGCCGCAGGCAAGAAGCCGGGCTGAGGACGCAGACCGCCGTGTCCTCAACGTCCGGAGAAGCGCTCCTTGAGCTTGCCCATGACACTGGAGTCGCGCACGGGCTCGACGTCGTCCTCCCCGCGCAGGCGGGCCAGCTCGGCCAGCAGCTCGCGCTGGCGGTCGTCCAGACGGGTGGGAGTCTCCACGACGATGGACACGTGCAGGTCCCCGCGGCCCTTGCGGCGCAGGCGCCCCACGCCCAGGCCGTCGAGCACGACCTCGTCCCCGGGCTGGCTGCCGGCCTTGACGGTGACGTTCTGCTCGCCGTCGAGGGTCTGCAGCGGGAAGACGGCCCCCAGGGCGGCCGCGGTCATGGGCACGCGCAGCTCGGTGTAGAGGTCGTCGCCGTCGCGCTCGAGGAACTCGTGCGGCTTCTCGTGGATCTCCAGGTAGAGGTCACCGTTGGGACCACCGGCCGGACCTGCCTCACCGCGCCCCGACATGCGGATACGGGTCCCGGTGGACACCCCAGCGGGGATGGAGACCTCCAGGTCCTGGCGCACGCGGGTGCGCCCCTCACCGGAGCAGTCCTTGCAGGGGGTGACGATAACCGTGCCATAGCCCTGGCAGCCCGGGCACGGCGAGGAGGTCATCACCTGCCCCAGCAGGGTGCGGGTCATGCGCTGGACGTTGCCGACGCCGTTGCACTGCGAGCAGGTGACTGGCTCGGTGCCGGGCGCGCAGCACGAGCCCCCACAGGTGGCGCAGGTGACGTAGGTGTCGATCGGGATGGAGCGGGTCACCCCGAAAGCGACATCGGAGAGCTCCACGTCCACGGCCACGAGGGAGTCCTGGCCGCGCCGGGCTCGGGAGGCGGGTCCCCGGCTGGCCGCTCCCCCACCGAAGAAGGACTGGAAGATGCCGCCCAGGTCGCCGAAGTCGGCGCCGGCGAATCCTCCGCCGAAGCCTCCCCCGCCACGCACCGCGTCCTCGCCGCCCAGGTCGTACATCTGTCGCTTGTCGGCGTCGGAGAGGACCTCGTAGGCGGTGGAGACCTCCTTGAACTCATCCTCGTGGCCGGGCCCGGCGACGTCGGGGTGCAGCTGGCGGGCCTTCTTGCGGTAGGCCCTCTTGATCTCCTCGGGGCCGGCATCGCGGCTGACGCCGAGGACCTCGTAGTAGTTGCTCACTGCATGCTTCCTTTACGGCTACGACTTTTACGGTGGTTGTCTGGTGACGTGCTTGGATGAATGGCTCTGGGGGCGACCCGCCCGGCCGGCTCTTAGGTCTCCGGCGGGGACAGGAACCTGGACAGGTAGCGGGCCACGGCCCGCACGGCGGTCATGGTGGCCGGGTAGTCCATACGGGTGGGGCCGATGACCCCGAGGTGGGCGACGGCCTCACCGGTTCCCGGCCCGTAGGTGGTGGTGACGACGGAGGCCTCGGCCAGGGCGTCGTCGTTGTTCTCCGAGCCGATGCTCACGCGCATCCGGTTCTCGCCGGCCGGGGCGTCATCGGTGAACAGGCGCAGCAGCACCACCTGCTCCTCAATGGCGTCCAGGAGGGGGCCCAGGGAGGAGAAGTCCGGTGTGGAGCGAGCCAGGTTCGCGGTCCCGGCGACGACGAGCCGCTCCTCGGCGTCGGGGCGCAGCGCGGCGATGAGCTCGTCGGTCACGGCATCGAGCAGGTGGCGCTCGTCGGCGGAGGCCTGCTCGGCCAGGGCTGCGAGGACGGGACCGACGTCGGCGGCGCGGCGGCCCACGAGGGCACCGTTGAGGCGGGTGCGCAGGCGTTCGAGGACGAGGGGGTCGACGACGTCGGAGATGTCGAAGCCGGGCTCATGACGGCCTCCCGAGTCTGCCCGGGTCCTGAGGGTCACGGTGCGCTGGTCGACGCGGCCGGTGTCGGTGATGATGACCAGCAGGATGCGCTCGGGCCCCAGGGCCACGAGCTCGAGGTGCTGGAGGGCGGCGTACCTGAGGCTGGGGTACTCGACGACGGCGAGCTGCCCGGTCAGCTGGGCCAGGGCCCGCACGGTACGGGCCACCACCTGCTCCAGGTCGACCGCCCCGGACAGGAGGGCGGTGATGGCGGCGCGCTCGGGAGCGGACAGGGGCTTGATGCGGGCGACCTCGTCGACGAAGAGCCGGTAGCCCTTCTGGGTGGGCACGCGCCCGGCCGAGGTGTGCGGCTGGTGGATGTAGCCCTCGTCCTCCAGGGCCGCCATGTCGTTGCGGATGGTGGCCGGGGAGACGCCCAGGCGGTAGCGCTCCACGAGGGCCTTGGAGCCCACGGGCTCACGCGTGCGCACGTAGTCGGTGACGATGGCGGACAGGACCTTGAGTCGTCGGTCGTTGGCCATGGGTCCTCCTCTCCCTCGTCAGTGCCGGGTCACGGTCGTCACGGTGTCGGTGCCGGTCATGTACTGGTCCAGTGCCGGCGTAGTGATGTGGTGCGGCTGTCCGCCGCGCCGGCTCGTACGGGCGAGCGATTAGCACTCACTCCTCGTGAGTGCCATCCTACGCCGTGACCCGGCGGGTCCAGCACCTCCAGGCCGTGAGTTTCCCCTACCGTGCCGAGGGTGAACACGCCCGCCCCGTACCGTTCCCCCGTTCCCGGTTCGACAGCAGCCCGCCGCGCCGCCCTGAGAGCCCGAGCCGAGGCCGAGCAGAAGCAGCAGGCTCAGGGCGCCCCGACCGGCTCGCGCTCCCGCGCGGCTCGCGGTGCGGCTGCGAAGGAGCCCGCTGCCCGGAGGCCGTCGTCGAGCGACCGCTACGGCGGGGACATCCTGTCGGTGAACCCGCACCGAACGGGGCCCGGTGCCGTACGTCCGGAGTCGGTGCACGTGCCGGTGACTCCGGGCCTGGTGGTTGAGGACCGGCAGACCGGGTTCGTCGGCGCCGCGGTGGCGGTGGAGAAGTCAGGCGGTCAGCACGTCGTGGTCCTGGAGGACCGCCACGGCACGCGACGCGGTTTCGCCCTGGGGCCGGGGTTCTGGATCGAGGGCCGCCCGGTGATCCTGGACCCGCCGGTGGCGCGTAGGCGCAGGCCCACCGGCCCGGTGAGCGCCGCCGGGAGGCGGTTGACGGCGTCGGGCTCCTACGCCGTCGAGGGAGAGCGGGCCAAGGTGGCGCGTGCCTCGCGCATCTGGGTGGAGGGCAAGCACGACGCCGAGCTGGTGGAGAAGGTCTGGGGTGACGACCTGCGCCACGAGGGCGTTGTCGTGCTCATGCTCGACGGCGTCGACAACCTCGAGGAGGTCATGGCCGAGTTCGGCCCGGCCCCCGAGCGGCGGGCCGGGGTCCTCGTGGACCATCTGGTGGCCGGATCCAAGGAGTCGCGGATCGCCCAGCGGGTGGCCGAGATGCCCGGTGGGGAGAACGTGCTGGTCCTGGGTCACCCGTACGTGGACGTGTGGCAGGCGGTCAAGCCGGCCCGGGTGGGGCTGGAGCGCTGGCCGGACGTCCCGCGGGGCACCGACATCAAGCACGGCACTCTGGAGGCACTGGGCTGGCCTCACGCCTCGCAGGCCGACGTCGCCCGCGGATGGCAGCGCATCCTGGCGACGGTGCGCTCCTACAAGGACCTCGAGCCGAGCCTGCTGGGGCGGATGGAGGAGCTCATCGACTTCGTCACCGCCCCCGGTACGCACTGAGGAGTCACCGACGAATCACCGCGGAGCCACCGAGGAGCCACGGTCCTCAACGCAGAGCTCTCACGGAGAGTCTTACAGGACACTGCCGTCGTCGAAGGTCACCGTCATGGCCTGCCCGGGTTCCACGAGCTCGAGCCGATCGTCTTCGCTCAGCCTGAGGACGGTGTCCCGTTTGCGCTCGGGTATCGGGTAGGCGACGTGGGTGATGGAGCCAATCCCGTTGGGGTGGGTGAAGTCCCGGGGCCTGGGTTCGGTGCTGAAGTGGCTCATGAGGAACGGCAGGTCGACGTCGTCGGGGAAGAAGACCTCGTAGCACAGCTCCCGCCCGTGGGGGTCCACGCGCTTGGGCTTGAGGCGCAGACCCTTGCCGTTCAGCAGGGTCATCCCCTTCTCCAGCTTGGAGGCATCGCCCTCGAGGCACAGGCCGCACAACCCCTCGGGGCCTCGGTCCCAGGACAGGAAACGGCGAGCCGCGCCCCCACGCGGGCCGAGCGCGAGCAGGCGCCCCAGGAGCGGCGGCATGCCTGTGCGGGCCAGGAGCTCCAGGTAGGGGCCGGAGGAGAAGTAGATGAGCGCGTTGTAGGGACGCTTCACCGTGCCGTACTCGACGGCGAAGCCCCTGGCCTCGAAGTCGGCCACGGCCCGAGAGAGGTCCTTGACCTTGTAGATGACGTGTCCCAGCTGCACGCGCTCAGGCTACGCACACGCAATCCGGGAGGGAACCCGCCCTTGCGAGGGCGGATGCAGCTGGTGGACCGGCAGTCGGCTCAGTCGGCTCAGTCGTCCGCGCCCTCGGACTGGTCGGCCAGGGCCAGACGGCGGGACCGGGACAGCAGACGGGCGTCGAGCGCCAGCAGCCCCACGGTGAGCACCCCGCCCAGGACCTTCCACAGGACGCCCGGGGCGATGAAGAGCAGGACCATGGCCGCAATGACCGGCACCAGGTGCTTCATGGAGCGCCCCACGTAGCCGCCGAAGCTGGGCATCTCGACGCCGTCGGACTCGGCCACGGACTTGACCATGAAGTTCGGGCCGTTGCCGATGTAGGTGATGGCGCCGCACAGGACCGCCCCCAGCGCGATGGACACGAGGTAGAGCTCAGGGACCCCGGCCACGTCAGCACCGCCGGGATGAGCGACCTGACCGGCCATCTCGAAGAAGGTGGCGTAGGTGGGGGCGTTGTCCAGGACGGAGGAGAGCCCGCCGGTGAAGACGAAGAAGGTGACCTCGTTGAGCGGCAGCGAGCCGGCCACCTCGTCGAGGTAGTGCAGTGCCGGGATCATGGTGAGGAAGATGCCGATGAAGAGGATGCCGACCTCGGCAATGGGGTCCCAGGTGAACTGGTTGTCCTTGAAGCGGACCTCGCGGCTTCCCAGGAAGTAGGAGCCGGCCGCGGCGGCAAGCATGATGAGCTCGCGCACGGGGATCCAGTCGCCCAGGGCGGCATGCCCCTCCTCGATGGCGTGGACGTCGACGGAGGGGGCGAAGGCGACGGCGGCGATGATGGCGGCGAAGAAGACGAAGTTGAGCGCGCCCTTCAGGCCGAGCGGCTCGATCTCGGTGTCGTCGTCGTGCACGGCCTTGGCCGGCTCCTGGGAGTAGTAGTAGGAGTCCAGCGCGTAGTAGCTCACCAGCAGCATGATGTTGACGAAGAGGTACTCGCGCAGCAGGTTGAAGGTCCAGGTGAAGGGCACCCCGCGCAGGAAGCCCAGGAACAGGGGCGGGTCACCCAGGGGCGTGAGCAGGCCGCCGCAGTTGGCCACGATGAAGATCGTGTAGAGCACCGTGTGCACCCGGTAGTGACGTTCCTTGTTGGTGGCCAGCAGGGGCCGGATGAGGAGCATGGCGGCGCCGGTGGTACCGACGAAGGACGCGATGGTCCCGCCGATGGCCAGGAAGATCGTGTTGTTGCGGGGAGTGGCCCGGATGTCGCCCTTGAGGAAGATGCCCCCGGAGACGACGAACAGGGCCAGCAGCAGGCAGATGAACTGGAAGTACTCCACCACGGCGGCGAAGACGACCTCCCAGCCACCGAGGACCCACATCCAGGCGGCCACCGGCACACCCAGGCACACGGCGACGAGCAGCTGGCTGGAGTGCCTCTCCCACCAGTGGGCCGTGGCCGGAATCAGCGGTAGGACGGCGATACAGGCGAGCATGCCCGCAAAGGGCAGGACGGACCACCACTCAAGATGCACGGCGACTTCCTCACAGAATCGGGGTTGTTCACGTCACCATACCGTCCCGGGCATCAGTTTCCCCGGCGAGGGCCTGTGGTCTCTCGTGCTGAGACCGACCTTCCGGGCCGACGCCGCAGAGAGGGAGGCCGACTCAGATCCAGCCGGCCAGCACGTTTCGGGCCTGCTCAGCCACGGTGGCGATGGCGCCGTCGGAGTCGTTGCCCCAGGGGATGTAGTGGAAGCTGCCGCCCCCGGCAGTGGTGAAGGTCTCGCGGTTGAGCTGGTTGATCTCCTCGAGAGTCTCCAGGCAGTCGGAGACGAAGCCGGGACAGATGACATCGAGGCGGGGGCAGCCGGCGCGCCCCAGCTCGCCGGCCGCATCGATAGTGGCCGGTCCGATCCAGGCGGCGGGTCCGAAGACGGACTGAAAGGTGAGCTGGGCGAGCCCGTCGGGCAGGTTGAGCCGCTGCGAGAGGAGCTCAACAGTGCGCTCGCACTCGGCTCGGTAGGGGTCCCCGGCGTCGTGCATGGCCTGGGGGATGGAGTGAAAGGACAGCAGCAGGCGCTCGCCGGCAGCCGGGTCAGGGCGACCGTGAACCCGCCAGTGCTGTTCCAGGGCGGTGGCGAGAGCCTCGATGTAGGCCGGGGCGGTCTCGAAGGACCGGACGGTGCGCAGCTCGGGCTGGTTGCGGGAGGCCAGGATGAATCGGGCGGCCTCGTCGACGACGGTGCCAGCCGAGGAGGCGGCGTACTGCGGGTAGAGCGGGAGGAGGGCGATCCGGCGGCAGCCGGCCTCCATGAGCTCGCCCATGACGCACCGCAGGGCCGGCTGCCCGTAGCGCATGGCGATCCGGACCTGGACCGACTTGCCGAGCTCCTGCTGGAGCAGCTCGCCCTGTCGCTCGCTGTAGTGCATGAGCGGGGAGCCGGAGCGGCTGGTCTCCTCACCCGGACGCCAGACGGTGGCGTACTTCGCAGCCGAGGCCCGGGGACGCACCCGCAGGATGATGCCTTCCAAAACGGGACGCCACAGGAGGGGGTGCGTCTCGACGACGCGGCGGTCGGAGAGGAACTCCCGCAGGAAGGAGCGGACGGCTCTGGGACGTGGTTCGGCCGGGGTGCCGAGGTTTGCCAGGATGAGGGCGGGGCGCTCGTCCGCGTCACGCGGATCGGGGGCGGCAGGGCTCGAGGGCACGGAAGTCCTTGCGACGGGCAGGGTGGCGATTGGGAATGACGACGTCGATCGGCGTCGGCCTCACTCTAGCCGAGCGGGGATGCCCTCCGGATCACAACAAGTCTGCGCCCCGCAGGCCAAAACATGCGGGGCGCAGATGAAGGGTGGCAACAGGGACGACGGGACAGGTCAGCGAACGACGTCGTACCCCTGGATACGCACGTAGGAATAAGCGCTGAGGAGCGCCACCAGCGGCACCGTCACAAGCCAGCCGATCAGTGTGATCCCACCGAGGATGTAGAGACCGACACCGGTCAGAGCGAAGGGGAAGAGCTCTCCGACATGGCTGGACAGGGTTGCCCATGACGCCTTCATTCCCGCGATGCCGTCCACGCCCTTATCCACGGTGAAGTAGACAGCATAGTAGAGGAGGAAGGCGACGATGATTCCGGGAACGAGGCACAGGAATGCGCCAGCGAACGTAGCAATCGCGGTGAGGAAACCTGCCAGAAGACTCGCCCCAAAGTTCGGGAAGGAGAAAATATCATTCCATTCCAGCGGCCGCCCAGAAGCCACCTTGAGTGCCATGTTAGTGGTTGCGATGGCCGAGAACAGGCGGACAATTGGAGCAACATACCCCCAGAAGGGGATTCCATAGCTAAAACCGTACTCCTCTCCATTGAGATCAACACGTGAATCAAATCCAAGATTTGCAAGAACGGTCCACACACCGAAGCCAACGACGAGAATAAGCGCATTGCCCTTGAACTTGGACCAAGCCCAGGACAGGCCATCACCCACACTCATCGGCACGCCACCCATCACACCTCCTGGGTAGGGAGACACCCCTCCCCCGGCACCCATGCCGGGCTGAGGACCATACCCGGGAGGCGGACCGTAGCCTGGAGCGCCCCCAGCCTGGGGATCGTAACCGGGCTGCGCCCCATAGCCAGGGGCGCCTGCACCCTGAGGTACGCCACCGGACTGGGAACCGTCGTCTGGGTAACCTGGATACTGCGGAGTAGTCATCTCATCAGCCTGCCGCGAGTTCCTGACACTACGCTGAATACATCATTGCATCAACTGAGGTAGGCCTTGAGCGGCCCGCGCCTGCTGGATCGCCGCAATAATCTTCTTCCTGCTCCAGCTGACGAATTCGAAATTATATCCTCTCGCGGTTGAAATCACGATGGTCGCCGTCAGGATCACTGTCCTGGAGCGCGCTCCCGCGACATCTGCTATAGGGATTCGCAGCCAGCTGTTCTGCATATTGAAGTTCATGACATGAGGCTCGAAGATGACCTCTGTGGTGGTCACCAGGAGATGTCCACCCCGCGCCACCCGTCCCCTCGCGCCGGTAAGAATCGCAGGCAACGAGATAATCTGCTCAAGCGCAGAAGCAGGCCGGTCAAGGTGGTTCGCCGGTACTTTGAGCAGAACCTGCGCATCAGGTGTCATCGTCACAATTGTCCCCCTTCGATTCCGTCCATATATTGAACTGTCGGCAGGCTACCGCATCATCCGTTTAGCGTGATGGATAGAATGCCCCGCAACACACAGATTCACTCTTCAAGAGCAGGCACCCTCTCATGGCTGCTCCACGCCAGGCTGATCCTGATATGGCGACAGAGGCTGGGAGTACCACGCCTGCTGCGGTATCTGCTGGCCCGCCTGCAGCTTCTGCATCTTCAGTCTCCTGCTGGAACGATGGGCACTGACCAGCAACCAGATGGCCAGGACCAGCAGCAGAATCCTCGCAGTAAATCCGCCAAGCAGCACAGCAGGATCCTCGGGCCCACCGGGTTGGGACAAACGGCTAAGAACTGCTCCAATCGTTCCTAGAATGATGAGAATCGCAAGTACACGCTTAAGCCAGACAGACAGCACAGTAAGAATTCCTTCGATTGCAGGCGCAGCTTCAACCTATCAGATGATCAGATTGGCTTCGGGATCACTGGGACAGGGCACGGGTGACGGTGTCGGCCATGAGGCGGCCGCGCAGGGTGAGGACTGCCCGGCCTC
>ERZ772973.612-NODE-612-length-16300-cov-23.9021_pt1 | contig 16300 bp, 14 predicted proteins | sample MGYA00580672_ERZ772973 | MGnify/ENA primary metagenome ERZ772973 (study PRJEB29015, sample SAMEA2737938) | human oral metagenome | biome: human oral; feature: human-associated habitat; material: dental | place: China | collected 2152 ... | reverse complement strand
GAGTTCTACTCTGAGAATTCAGATTCGCGAGTATGAGGAAGAATATTCTTGCTATACTCAAGAAATTTGTCATCACGATAATACGATCATTGCAGCTCAAGCTGAACTTGATAAAGCTTTGCGTACTCTTCGAGACTACAGGGGTAAGCGCAAAGAGCTCAAACCAATTTTTGATTCAGCTAAAGAGACAAGGTATAATGCTTTGGTAAAGCATGAGTCTGCTGTTTCGGATTATTCTATTGCAGCTCAAAAGTTCGCTGCTTACCGTGATTGCTTGGCTAAAAGGGTCGGCATTCCCAGTAAGTATATTGTTAGCGGTGTATTTGTTGAAATTCGTTCAAATTGTACCGTTACGTTCTATTTTGGCGGAAAAGGCGAACCTAAAGGTGAAGGCTGTGGTTGCTATATCATGAACAAAAAAGGTAATTTAGTTTATGGGCAGCTCCCAGTCAAACTAACATAGCAGGGCTAAGTAGCCTAAAACAAACCCAATTCAACTATTTAAAGTAAGGAGGAAACACCCCCGTATTTAATTGTAAATACGGGGCTTTACTTTTATTTTAATAAACTAGACTTAAATCTAAAATAGTGTATAGTTTATAACATCTGTAGCAATTCCGTTGCGGACAAGTTCCTATGCAGATAGATGCAATTAGTTTGACCCGAATGGCACACAGAAATTTGAAAAAGCGGATCTATATAGCAGTGTTCGTCTTGATTGTGAACCAGCTGGAACAAATGAGGGGAAGTAGTGTAAGTACCAACTAAACCTATTGATATTACTAATTATTTTAAGGTTTCAAATGGTTGACTGAAATATTTTTGAAGTACTTTTTATAAGAAAAAGTGGTGAGATACTTTTAAGAGTAAACAATTAAGCCAACGGAGTGTGAATGCTGCTGGCTTTTTTGCTATCTGTGTAAATGTCTTGAGGAAATATAATTAACCATATTAAGAAGTTTATTACGATATTGATTATGATTTTTTACTATGTTTGATTCCGTCATAAGAAGTATTAGGGTAACTAATGTGTTCTATCTGGTAGCATTTTCTTCTATTGACTGATAAGCCCTTTCTTTAAAAGTAATTTTGATAAATGGAATCAAAGACTCTCTTTAATAGTCATCTCCCTTTTTCTTTTTTGTAAATATATCAGATGTTTCCAAATAGAAAGTTAGAGAGATTAGACTTCTACACTCTTCATAAATGGGTTTATATAATTCATCAGAACTTAAATTTGGTTTGGTAATCATAGTCATTAAGCATCTCTAATGCGAGTGAATATCTCTTCATGGCACCAAAAATCTTTTCGATATCAAGATCAAGTTCTTTTTTAAAGTGTTGTTTATGTGTTTTTCTATCGTTGTTGCATTCCTATCAGATATAACTGCCAGTTGGTTTTTGCTAAATCAATCAGTTTCTTTATCTGGTGTTACTTACGCAGGAAGATCTAATTCATTATTTTATAAATAATAATTTATCGTACATTCGTCTGATGTTCATAACTGAGCAATTTATCTACCTATATGATAAATGAATCAATAATTTTTTCTTTGGACTCATTATTGTTTGAGACTTCATATTTAGTATTTGTAGTATAAGTAATAATATTGAGCTATAGTGATATATGGAGAGTATTATAAATTTGATACTCTCCATTTTTTGATGCAATTAGCATCTGATTTTTCAATAAAAATATAGAAAAAATGGGTGAAATATGCTATAATGTCTACTAAATAGATTAAAATGTGGCAAGGGGGGAGAAAGATGGCAAGTCTTAATGTTACTGATGTAATAAAAGAATTAGACATTTCTAAGTCATATTTATATAAATTAATAGATAAAGAAAATATTTTAATTCCGAGAAGTGATACAGGAAGGTACTTTTGGGATGAAAATACAGTTGAAATTATAAAAAGATTTTTGCATATAGATGGTTTACAGGATAAGGATGACACAGATTTTTTAATATCTAAATTAGGATTAAAGCAGTCTTTTATAAATAATAGGCGGTATTTAGGAAATAAATATTCTCTTTCTGATTTTATAAGAAAAACTATTGATGAAAATTGTAAAGGTGTAAATATTGTTATTGACATATTTAGTGGAACCGGTGCAGTTGCGAATACTTTTAAGGATAAAATGCTTATCACAAATGATTTGCTGTATAGTAATTATATTTCCAATTATGCATGGTTTGGATATGAAAAATATTCAAGCAAAAAGATAATTGAGCTTATATACGACTATAATCAAGTTAAAACAAAAGAAAATAATTATATGCGAGAAAATTTTGCAGATACATTCTTTTCTGCTGATGATTGTAGCAAGATAGGATATATAAGAGAAGATATAGAAGCAAAGTATAAAAATAAAGAAATAAATTTTAAGGAATATGCAATATTGATTACATCGCTTCTATATGCAATGGATAAGATTGCAAACACAGTTGGACACTACGATGCATATAGAAAAAATGTTGATTTTGAAAAAAAATTAGTATTGAATGTTTTATTACCTGAAGAAACGATAAATTCTAATAATGCTTGTTATAACCTTGATTCAAATGAGCTGATAAAAAATATTAGGGGTGATTTGTTGTACTTGGATCCTCCATATAATTCAAGGCAGTATTGTGATGCATATCATTTACTTGAAAATGTAGCAAGATGGGAAAAACCTGAAGTTTATGGGGTTGCAAGGAAGATGGATAGGACTTCACTTAAAAGTGATTACTGCATGATTACGGCTACAAAAGCATTTGAAGAACTTATTGAAAGGGCTGATATGAAGTATATCTTACTTTCATATAACAATATGTCTAACAAGGGAAATGATAGGTCAAATGCGAAAATATCGGATGAAGATATTATGAGAATTCTTAATAAAAAGGGGAGAGTCACTATATTTGAATCAGACTATAAGAGTTTTTCGACTGGAAAATCAGATATAAATGATAATAAAGAAAGACTATTTTTATGCGAAGTATTTGGCAAAGAAAAGAAGAAAATGAATATATCTTGTCCGTTTAATTATACGGGCGGAAAATTTAAATTATTGGAACAGCTACAACCTTTATTTGATGAAAAGGAAACATTTTTAGATTTATTTGCCGGAGGAGGAAACGTTGGAATAAATTCATTTTCTTCAAAGGTGATTTTTAATGATTTAAATGAAAAACTGATAGATTTAATTAAATTTATCAAAGACACTGATACTGATGTTTTATTAAAACAAATAGACAGTATTATTGATGAATATGATTTATCCAATACATCGCTATATGGATATTCTTATTATGATTGCGATAGTAGTAGTGGCTTAGCCGAATGCAATAAAGAAAGATTTCTCAGGTTAAGAGATGATTTTAACGCTAAAGTCCTTGCCGGAGAAACGGATTACTCAATGTTATATGTATTGATGGTTTACTCTTTTAATAATCAAATTCGTTTTAATCGAAAAGGGTTGTTCAATCTTCCTGTTGGGAAAAGAGATTTTAATTCTAAAATGAGAAGTAAACTTGTGCTATTTTCTGAAGAATTGAAAAGCAAAGATATCCAGTTCATGAAAAAGGATTTTAGGGAGATTTCATTGGATGGTTTTTCTCATGAGACTTTTGTTTATTGTGATCCTCCTTATTTGATTACAAATGCAACATATAATGAAAATGGAATGTGGACTGAAATAGAAGAAAAAGCTTTACTTGAATTTTTGGATGAAGCCAATGAAAAAGGTTTTAGTTTTGCTTTGTCTAATGTTTTGGAAAGTAAAAATAAAAGAAATGATATTTTATATAATTGGATTGAAAGTAAGGGGTATTACTGTAATCGTCTGAATAAAAGTTATTCAAATAGCAGTTATCACAGAAAAAATAAGAATAGTATATCTGAAGAAGTTTTAATTACTAATTATCCGGTTGATTGGAGGAATGAGTAAATGGCTAATAAAAGTATTCCTTATCAAAGTTTTTGTTGGGTTATAGGAACTACAAGTTTTAGAACTGCAAAACTAAATTTAAAAATCGAGGCACAATTGTTGCTTCTTGATGAGTTTTATAATGAAGTCATAAAGAAATCTAACTGGAATTGGAATAATGAATTGCAAGAAAAATATTATGATTTTATGAAAGATAGAGCTTTTCTAACAGGAGAAGCAAACAGAAAAGACAAAGATGCCAGAGAAAAAACATCAGGATTGGTTGACATTGGTTTAATTACAGAAGATAGATTGATTACGGATGCAGGAAGAGAACTCCTTAAAATAACAAGTAGAGGGGATTTTGAAACCAATAATGTGTTTAATATTAACAGAGATAGCTTTATCTATCTAAAACAGCTTCTTAAAACAAGTATAGATGTAAGTGGTAGTATCGTTAGACCGTTTATTGCGGTTGTAAAGTGCCTGACGGAACTTGAGTTTTTAAGTTATGACGAGTTTACTTATTTTGTTCCGCTAATTAGAGATGACGAAAGTGCAAAACAAATCATATCGGATATTAAATTATATCGAGAAGGTAAAATTTTGCTGGAAGAAATAATTCATAAGAGGCTTATGCAAATGGAAAACTACAAACTTGCACAAGAAGAATTTATAGCCTCTCATGTTGATGAAAATCTAATATGTTTAGTGGGAATGAATCGTAAAAGCAGAAACTATGACAAGCCGTACTATAAACTATATGAGAATTTAAAGAAGGTATTTCTTGATGGTGAAAATATTTATGAATCACTATTAAATTCTGCAAAGAATATAAATCAAAAACCTAGAACATTGTGGATAAGTTTACTATTTAAAACAACCAATATTGGTGTTGTAAGAAAAAATGGGAAGTCTTCAATTCACAAACAATGCCCATTTATAAACTGTAAAAATGAAACAGAACTAAAAGAAGTGTTTTTCAAATATTTACATGTTTTTAAAGCAATGGCGACTTTATCTGATTATTTTGATTTAAATAGAAGATATTTTAATATTACAGATACTCTAATTTTTGAAGATCGTATGATTAAGTTGGATATGATTCCAAAGTATTATTTTAAAGAAATTATTGATGTTCTGTATACAGAAACTTTTAGTAGAGATAATAATCTCAGAGCTGATGTCTCACTTGAAACTATATCAGAAGCATTCAAGTTAGATATTAGCAAAGTATATGCAGCTTTAAGTAAAGATTTAGGAATTACAATTAAGAGTCCGGAACAAGCTGCAACTTATGTAAATGATGAACGATACAGACGATTTAATACTTTGATTGATAAGAAATTTAATGATTCTGTGCTTATAGAGTTATTAAATTGTTTTGAAACACGAGATGATAAGCGAATAGAAGAAATTGTTACAGATGAAGCTGCGATACCAACTATTTTTGAATATGTTTTGGGAATTATATGGTACAAAGTGAGCGAAAGACAAGGAAATATTTTGGATTTCATGAAGTTATCATTAGAAGCTAATTTATTGCCGAAGACCCACGCAGCTGGAGGTTATGCAGACATTATATATGAATATGAAGCATGCACTTCTTATCCTAAACATTCGCTATTACTTGAAGCAACTCTTGCAGACGGAAACAATCAAAGAAGAATGGAAATGGAGCCTGTTTCAAGACATTTAGGAGATTATAGGATTCGATTTAATAATCCGTTTGATTACAGCCTGTTCGTTAGCACCTACTTAGATAAAAATGTAATCTCAGATTTTAGATATAGAAAGATAATTCCATACACTAGAGACGAAGAAACTATCACAGGAATGAAAATTATTTCAATGGATACAGATTCTCTTAAGAAGATAATTGAAAATAAAGTTAAGTACAAGTATCTGTATGAAGTCTTTGACAAATACCATGAAATGCCATTAGAGACGATAGACTGGCATGATGGGATGATAAAAGAGGCTACCGGGGAGTATAAAAGTTTAGTTATTAATTAGGAGGAAAAAATGGCAGTTACGAAATATGAATCATATTATAAACAAATTAAAGAGTCAGTTGATGGGATAAAAGAAAATTATGATTACGAAAATTCATCAATTGCATTTATACATTGGTATCTAAAAAATCATTTATTTTTAGAAGAACAAGAAATAGGTGAAGCAATAATTGACGGTTCTGGCGATAATGGTATAGATGCAATCTTGCTAAATGAGGAAGAAAAAGAACTAACTGTAATGCAATTTAAGTTTCCGAAGGATATTAATGGTATTAACTCTGAAATAAGCCAAGGAGATATATTAAAAACTTTTAATGGTTTTAATTTGTTAATTGATAAAACAACGAATCAAGAATCAAATATTCAGTTTAACCAATTTAAAGAACGAATAAATGATATGGATATTTTTAGTTTTAAGATTTATTTTGTTAGTTTTAACAAAGGCATAGATGCAATTGCTAATAAAGAATTAGTAGAAAATTTTGCTATAAACTTTAAAAAAGATTATGGTAGTGAATTACAAATAAAAATTCATGATAAATCAATAATTTCTAATATATATGAAAAAATGAATAGGAAAAATGATTTAGAGATTACACTTTCATACAAACAGTTGGCTTCTGCGTATGATATAGATTTAATGAATATAAAATCATATGTAGGATTGGTCAACGGTAAGTCTCTTATATCTTCTATTGAAAACAGTATTGAAACTATTTTTGATGAAAATATAAGATTGTACGAAGGGAAAACTAGTGTTAATAATTCGATTAAGGCTACAGCATCTAATCCTAAAGAAAGTGAAATGTTTTATTTTTATAATAATGGGGTTACTATTATATGCGATAAAGTTAATAATAGTCCAAATAAATTGAGTGTTTCTTTAAAAGGGGTATCTATAGTTAATGGGTGTCAAACAGTAACATCTTTATATGATTTATATACTCAAAATAAGCTTGAAAATGGAGTGGATATTTTGACAAGGATTATCGAAATATCAGACTATAATGAAAGAATGAAGATTACGGAATATTTGAATTCTCAAAATCCAATAAAAGATAGCTATTTTATAGCAAACCACACAATAATTAGAGATTTGCAAAAATCATTAGAAAATAAAGGGTATTATTTAGAAAGGCAAATTAATGAGTTTGAATATAAAAAACATTATGGAGGAAAGGGTCTTAACAATCTTGTTCCAATAAAATTAGAAAGCGTTATACAACATTATGTAGGATATTGGCTTGATGAGTATGCTTCTACAGCTAAAAGAGGAAAAGGTCTATTGTTTGATAAAAACAAAATTGATGAAATATTGATGGACATAAATGCAGATAGAGTTATAGAAGCTAATAATATGTATAGGGAAATTAGTAAAATAATAACCAGCTATAGAAGGACTAGAAGAAATGAAAATAAGACGGAAATATCTGACTTTCTAGGTATACCTCATTCTGAATTTTTGAATAAGATTGATGAGTATTTGTTTATGAATACAGGTGATATAGTTATATTAAATACAGCAAAATTATTAAAGGATAGATATAAAAATCAAAAAATAAAATTTAATGATGAAAAGTTAATTAAGGATGCAATACTTTTAATACACAAAAATATAATTGAGACTTATCCGTATGGTGTTAGAAATATTTCTGCATTGACTAAAAACACTAAACTTTTTAAGGAAATAAAACAGTATATAGACAATTTATAATAGATCTTCGTGCTTGCAATATGCTTGCAAAAAATCAGATAAACAGAAATAAAACGGATAATAGAACTAAAACCGATATAAAAACCTTGATTTTATGCCGTTTATACAAAACAGTATCAATGGATATATCGAGTTGGAGTAGCAGAAGTAGATATATTACTGTAACAAAGACGTTGTAGATAGGGAGTTTTAGCAATTAAATGGTGCAAAATATTCCCTTATGATACTGCTTTGATACTAAAAGCAAGAAAAAATAGGTATTAGCGGGAGCTGTTGAACTGAGCGAGTTTTACGAATGAAAAAGTTAATAAAGGTAAGATGTAATAGAAATAGAAAGTCTTCCATTATTTTTGTGGGAGAGTAGTTGGCAGAAATTTAAAGAAAAATCATTATAGGTTAGTTAAATCGAAGTTTATAGGTGAAAAAATGAATCAAAGGTGGAAATATAAGAATTTTAATATGAATACAGAGTTGGACATTGCTGGTGCGTTTATATATGATGGCATTCATGAATTTTGCCGATTAAAATATATATCTAATGATGGATCAACTTTTACATCTCTCTATAATATGGCAGTAGGAATTGAGCGCTTAGAAAAAATAGTTTATGTATTGTGGACATTGGATGATAAGGTTGATGAAACAGACTTTGAAAAAGGTTTAATCACTCACAGCCATACTGGATTGAGAGATAAAATAAAAGAAGTGTTAAAAAATCATAACGAAAATATAGAGTTTTCAAAACAAGAAAATGCTTTATTTGAACTTTTGTATAGGTTTTATAATACAGCAAGATATATGAGATTTAATATTGATGGAGACTGGGACAAAGAACTAGAATTAATTCGTACTTTCTTAAAAAGCGATTCCAATTATATGGAAACCAATACAGACTTATTTTATGGCAACCGTATTGAAGCAAATGAAAGTGCGAAAAAAATGTTTGGTCGAACCTTGAAAACTATAACTGCAAAATACTACGAGTTCATCAAAAAAGGAAGCTCAGAAAAACAAACATATACGTATGAATTAATGGCTGATTCAAAAGCATCTAAAATATTCTATAGTCAAGAAAACTCTTTAATTAAGGACCAGAATAACGAATATTTAGCTGTAAAAGAGCTATTAATTTACTTGCGAAATTCTAAAGATAAAACCGGTTTTCTGAAATATGTAGATGAGATTGAGTCATTGAAGTTTGACCCAGCAAATTTAATAAAATATTTAAGCAATATCACGAGAGGAATAGTTCCACAAGAGTTGGTAGATGAGGCGGAATACTTGTATAAAGAATTAGATAAGCCATATGACAGAAAAAAGTTGGTTTCGCTATTTGCAGAAGAAAATGTGATGTTTGAATATCCTGTACAAAAAGAATGTATTGAAATAATTAATGATGTTATCGAATCTCACCTTATAACGAAAGAAAAGATTAAAAGATTAGAAGCACGCTACGATTATGTAGAAGATGAAAATATACAAAATCTTATTATGGAAACAAAATCATTGCTGAATTTAGATATACAAGAACGCGAAGAAAAGATAAAAGTCATTAAGGATGTACTAAATAATGAAGGCTATGCAGAATGGTTTTTAAATGAATCTAAATCCTAGTCAATTCCCTAGGCGCTCATTTAAATGGTGTGACAGGCTGGAATTTAATGTTATGAAATATAATTTATATTTTATTTTCTGTAGTTTGGATGATTCGTAAAAATGTAAAAGATTATCGCATATTGCAATATATTGAGGACCTTATTTTTATTTAGCTCATGGTCTCGAGGATACTTCCGTTATTTTGTGAAATGACCTCGCTAGTATATGTGACCAGAGGTATTATTCTATGCTATAATTCGACCCATGAACCCGAAACAGAGATTAATCAAATTCCTAGATGAAGAAATATTACCAGCAGAGAAAACTGAATCTAGAGAAACCCTAGCGGCCTACATAGTGGGTGAGCTTGTAGGAGATTGTGACAATGTTTACGAAAAGTTGCTAGAGAATGATTCAAGAGTGCAAAGAATATCTGATCTTGCAATTGACCTAGAGTGGTCAAATGGCTATGATGAGCTGGACTTGCAAGATATGTGGCGAGAATTAAAAAATCTTATAGAAGAGCTTAAAAATGAATGATTTTTAGTTTTAGGTTTTAGTTGAAATTAGCCAGTTGAGCCATGAAATCACGCTCTACTTTGGTGGAGAAGGTAAGCCTAATGGTCCTGGTTGTGGATACTATATCTTACGAAGCAATGGCAGGGTAGTGTATCAAAAGATGCCGTCTAATGTGCGGTAGTAAACTAAGTAACCAAATAAACTCATTCAACTATTAAGTAAGGAGGAATATACCCCGTATTAAGTTAAAAATACGGGGATTTACTTTGATGTATACTGGATTATCGACGCTAAATTTATAAAATGTTATAATTTACAAAATGGCAAATAGAGTTATTGTCCAGCCTCTTCCTGGCTACAAAGAAGTCAAGCCCTTTGTTTATGCGGGCTTTTTCCCGGTGAGCAACGAGGATTATAATGACTTGAAAGAGGCGATCGAGAAGCTGAGCCTCAGCGATTCGGCGCTGCAATTTGAGCCGGAGAATTCGCCGGTGCTGGGTTATGGCGTGCGGATTGGCTTCCTCGGACTGCTGCACATGGACATCATTCGCGAGCGGCTGGAGCGTGAGTATAATTTGGATCTGATCGTCACCAACCCGAGCACTGATTACCAGGTTAGTTTGACGAACGGCCAGGAATTGGATATCAAATCGGCTAGCGAATTGCCCGATCCAGCGCAGATCAAAGAAATTCGCGAGCCGTGGATTGACGGTGAAATTGTGGTGCCGCAGGACTACATCGGTGCGGTGATTCAGCTGATTGTCGCCAAGCGCGGCCGGCAGAAAAACCTCAGCTACATCGACGAGCGGGCGCTGATTTCCTTTACGGCACCGCTAGCAAATCTGCTGACGGATTTTTATGATCAATTGAAGTCGGTAACTAGCGGCTACGGTTCGTTTAACTATGAGCTGGCGGGTTATCAGCCGGAAGATTTAGTACGGGTTGATTTTTATGTGGCGGGCGAGATGGTCGATGCGCTGAGTGTGATGTGCCATCGTTCGGAGGCGCCAGGCTTGGGCCGGGAGATCGTCAAAAAACTCAAAGAAGTGGTGCCGCGCCAGAGCTTTGAAGTGGCATTGCAGGCAGCAATCGGCGGCAAGTTTATCGCCCGCGAAAACATTGGCGCTTACCGCAAAGACGTTACTGGCTATCTGTACGGCGGTGATGTCAGCCGTAAAAAGAAGCTCCTCGCCAAACAAGCTCGCGGTAAAAAGCGCATGAAGCGCTTCGGTAAGGTTGACATTCCGTCAGAGGCGTTTATGGTGATGTTAAAGAGGGATTGATACGCATAGGGTTCTTAGCTGCCTTAACGACGTCCTGATGTACTGTGTCAAACTCATTAATCACATCTATCTGAATTCAAGTGACGATCTGGCAACTTTGATTCTATATATTTTTTTCTTATATAATACAAATATGGAATTGAAAAAAATTCAAGAAAATGGAATAGAGGCTACTAGATATCTAGAGCGATACGTAAATAATATTAAAGGTGATCATGAAATATATTCAGATACGTTATCAATATATAGTCCTCATGAAGGTGTGGATAGTTTTCCAGCACCAGTATTCAATTTACCTCGAGAAGTTGTAAATATTATTCAAGCGGATCCGGATCCTAGATTATTGCGCGAGATTATAGGTGCTGATGTAAAATTTGTTATACATCCTAATATGCTTGAAGACCAGGAGTATTTAGATCGTACGGGATTAAGTGAGTATACTTCAGAGCAAAGCTACATTGTATCACCTACATCATCAACAAGAACTCTTCTAACATACGATCAACCATATACTTTTATGGTAAAAACAGATCTTGAGAAGAGACATTATAAATTTATTCGTAGACTGAAAGGTACTTCTGTTGAGCATAGTATTGCCATGTCATCGGAACTAGGCTCTATTTGTAAAGACGAAGCGCTGTCTGAGTTTGCATACCTGCCAGAGTCAATAGGGATAATTTTTGGTGATGAGAAAACGGGCGCCGGAGTGCTGTTTAGAGAGATTGTCCCGCGACCTTTAGTAGACGATACTCGCACGTTAGTTCCTTATTTCTCTTTATATGCTAGTGATATAAGGAATCCAGATGATCGAGCCCTATTAAGTCAGTTAATTGATTTACATTCTACTAAAGGTCAGGAACTTGCATATTTTACAGAGGTTATTTTAGGAAAGATTATTAGAAAATGGACAACTTTAGCACGTGATTATGGCATCTTGCCGGAGCTTCATGGGCAGAACACTCTACTAGAGCTTAACGACAATTTGGAACCGGAGCGTATAGTGTATAGAGATTTTCAAGGCACATATGTGGACGCTAAGATTAGAGAAGAAAAGGGTCTCAAACTACCATCCACCAAGCATCTTGCTGGCGAAGAATCAGGTACAGATAGGGCTAAGCAATTTAGTCATATCTACGACCATAATGTAGGACACTTGCTTTTGGAGAGACTTACAAATACGTTTATTAGAGACTATCCTCAATACAAACATGAGCAGGTTACATCTGAAGTGGCGACGATGTTCAATAGTCTTTTTCCGGAAGCTAAAGATATTTTTCCGGAGGAAACTTATAAGGTTGGTAAAGTTGTCAATAACGAGGTTGTGATGGAGAAAACTCATGATAACCCAATGTTTAGGTAGGCAATATGGAGAGAATAGCTCCTATAACATCTCGCGATTCCATTGATAGCATAGAGCCCCATAGTAGCGTGGAAGCTGATCTTATTGAGCGAGAGATTAGAGATTTCGTGCATAGCTACAATTTTGACACATTCTCTTTTATGTTTGAGTTGTTGGATTACGCAAAGGATGATAGGGGTTGTATTGAGGATTTGTATAGAGATTTTTCTGTTGATTCCATTGCATTAGCTGAGAAATACAAAGGCTCGAATTGCGCAGGACTTTCGTTGTTATTTCAAAATAATACAAATGATTATGCTGAGAGTGTTTTAATACCGAGCTTTGGTCATTATATGCCTACTCAAGAGGCTAGCGATTATGTAGGGGTGAGAACTGTAGGGCTTATCTTAAAAAACAAAGAAGATGGATACAGTGCATTATTTCCCGGACTAACTATTGATAAGTTGGTGCCTATTGACAATGGATATGACTTTGAGAGTATGGGTACAGCATATCGGATCAGTGGTGTAACAGAGTCTACTTTTGAACTTCATGCGGCAAAAACTAACGGGGAATTAATTCAGAGAAAGTTTTACATTACGGAGCTGACAAACCCTGATCAGTCTATGCAAAAAAACTTATTCAAAGTTAGAACAAAATACCAGGTATCACATGTAGATAATAATGTTAGAAACAAGCTTTCTTACTATATTTTTGGAGATACTTTTAGATTGCGAGTACCATCTGAAAATCTATCATTAGATATGGACAGTACTCAGTTTCTAAAATTTATATCATCTGAAGATTCTTTAGTTGTTGAAGCTTTTAATAGCCCAAATTTAGTCGAGAATTTAGATATTTTTATAGAGAATCGCAGTCTAGTTCAAACGTTGATATTACCATCACTAAAAAAATATATGGAGGCACGATGATATTTCACACCCCAGGAAATTATCGTAAAAATCACAGCATCATTAAGTTTGCGAAGAGTGCAATTGAGACGGATTTGACGGTCGTGTTCATTCACGGTCTTTACGGCACGGCGGGCGATAGGGGCTCGAAGTCGTACATTTTGGGCGAGAAAATTCGCCGTTTGGGCGTAGCGAATGTGGCTTATCTTAATTCGTCGCGGGATTGGAAAATTTATAAATCGGGCGATGAAAAGAAGGCTTTTTGCGAGAAAACTTTCGACGAGGAGCGCCGCGATATTTTGGATATATTTCGCGTTTTAAGTGAGCGCGCGCCGGAAGTTTTTGGCGCGCGGCAAAAGCGTTATCAAATCGTGGCGAATTCTATGGGCGGCACTATGGCGAGCACGCTGCGCGAGGTTTTCTCACACGTCGAGAAAATTGTCTTGTGCGGTTCGGGCACCGGCTCTAGTTCGGCGACGAAACCGATTCTTTCGACTTATCCGTCCAAGCGTTACGTCACCAGCGCGGCGGCGACTTTCACGGGCGATGTGCTGCTGCTTCAGGGCGAAAAGGACGCGGTCGTGCCGCTTGCGTCGCAGGACGAATTGCTGGCGGCGTACAGCTCGGCGAGGCTTGCTGTCAAAAAGATAGTCCCCGGCGCAAATCATAATTTTTCGAAAATTGATGGCGGTAATCAGCCATTAGCGTACGAGTTGTACGTTAGTGTGATTTTTAGTTTTTTGATGGGCGTTGAGTAAGCTTGGGCGAGCGAAGGTGTTGCGGCTGCGGCTTTAGACCGGCGCGAATTTTTCATCGCGTCTGCCGGGTGTTATAATTAAGTATGCTTGAAAATAACCTAAAAAATCTGATCAAAAACTACCAACCGAACCAAGCAGCCAGTGATGTGGTGCAGCGAACTAAAATCGTGCTGTTGGTCGGTATTTCTGGCGCGGGCAAGGACACTGTGAAGCGCCGTTTGCTTGAGAAGATAACGAGTTTGCTGACATCGTGTCCTACACCACGCGGCAGCCGCGGCAAAACGCTGGCGTATTGGAAACACCGGGTGTTGATTATCATTTTATTGATGAGGCGGCGGCGGTGAATATGCTGGAAAATCACGAGTTTATCGAGGCGAAATTCGTGCACGGCACGGTTTATGGCACCGGCGCGAAGGAAATTCAGGCGATCGCCGAGGCGGGCAAAATCGCCGTGACCGACATCAATGTGCAGGGCGTGAGCGAATATAAAAAGCTGTCCGGGGACGTGGCGGGCGAGATGGTCGATGCGCTGAGTGTGATGTGCCATCGTTCGGAGGCGCCAGGCTTGGGCCGGGAGATCGTCAAAAAACTCAAAGAAGTGGTGCCGCGCCAGAGCTTTGAAGTGGCATTGCAGGCAGCAATCGGCGGCAAGTTTATCGCCCGCGAAAACATTGGCGCTTACCGCAAAGACGTTACTGGCTATCTGTACGGCGGTGATGTCAGCCGTAAAAAGAAGCTCCTCGCCAAACAAGCTCGCGGTAAAAAGCGCATGAAGCGCTTCGGTAAGGTTGACATTCCGTCAGAGGCGTTTATGGTGATGTTGAAGAGGGATTGATTTGAATGGGTAAGATAAGAGAATTGGGCACTGAAATAAGTGAAGTTATCATTGATAACGCTATTATAATGCCAGCACTTAATCAAATAAATTTTAATAATACGAGCAGAGAGATGGTCAGCGGTTTGTTAAAAGATTTACCAATAATCAAGATGTTAGCTATATCTAATAATGTTCGTGACATGATTTTTATTTCGAAACTAAAAAGTTTTCTTCAGCCACTTAATGATATTTCAAAGAGTAAAATTAAAAAAGAAATTACAAAAATTGATAAATCTAAAAAATACCGTAAAAAAGTTGGTGAAAATTTAATCAATCTAATTGACAGAAGTTTTGATGAGGAAAATGCAGAAAATGTTGCAATCCTGTTTAGGGCTTTTTTGGATGGTAAAATATCGTACGATGAATATGTAATAGCGTCTACGATAGCATGTAAGATATCTAGTCGAGATATAAAGCGGTTTTGCGTTGATTTTATGTTAATACAAGATGCTGAAGTAAGCTACGATTTACTGTGGACTGGTTTAATTGATTTTGCATTTGATCCGATAGAGGGTGTAGATGTTGACTACGAACGAGGCGGTACTTATAGAGATCCTAAGACAGGAAGAAAATATGATATTGATGAGGGGTATAGAGCTGAGGTTAAAGGTGGTAAGATGAATATAATACCTACAGAGACTGGTAAAATATTCTATAGGGTGTTTGGTAATGGGGCGGTTATGATATAAAAATCACATATCTAAAGAGTGAGTAGTAAGTATATGAAGAAACCAATTATTTATATCGATATGGACGGCGTGCTGGTCGATTTTGAGTCTGCCTTGACGAAGGTTTCGCCCGAGATGTTAGAGAAATTCGCCGGTGAGTACGACAACATTCCAGGCATTTTTGCCTTGATGGATCCGGTACCAGGAGCTCTTGAAGCTGTCGATAGACTGAAGGAAAAATATGATTTATATATCCTATCGTCATCACCATGGGAAAATCCGACGGCGCTGGGTGATAAACTAGCGTGGGTAAAAAAATATTTTGGCGGTGAAGGACGGGAAAATATTTTCTTTCGCAAAGTTATATTTTCGTCTGTTAAGCACTTGAACCGCGGCGATATTTTAATTGATGATCGGACAGCAAATGGTGCGGGCGATTTTTCAGGGCGATTGATCCGGTTTGGCTCAGATGAATTTCCTAATTGGCAATCTGTGTTAGATAAGTTATTATATAATAATGCTAAATATTGAAAAGCTAATTAATAATTATCAGCCAACCGATGAAACTATTGAAATGGTTCAATTAACCAATGTTGTTTTACTTGCGGGCATAACTGGCGCAGGGAAAGATACTATAAAAAAGCGGCTTTTAAAAATGCCATATTTTCGAGATATTGTTTCGCATACGACTCGTCTACCAAGAAT
>ERZ772973.611-NODE-611-length-16335-cov-5.08133_pt1 | contig 16335 bp, 20 predicted proteins | sample MGYA00580672_ERZ772973 | MGnify/ENA primary metagenome ERZ772973 (study PRJEB29015, sample SAMEA2737938) | human oral metagenome | biome: human oral; feature: human-associated habitat; material: dental | place: China | collected 2152 ... | reverse complement strand
TATACGCTAAATAGTCTTGCAGGAGGTAAGATAAAAATGGTACTTTACAAATTAGAGAAATAGAATAAAGAAAAAATCCGAGTACTTTCGTAGCTCGGACTTTCGTGAAAAAACTAAACAATTATAAGATTATCTTCAATAAGTGAATTACATCTTTTGTAATCCTCTTTGTGTATGTCTCTTTTGTAAGGATGTTTCTGATGACAAACTTATTTCCTTTTTCCGAGTGCAAAGTTACGCATATTTTTTGGAATAACGAGCATACACAGATGATAAATATATGTTAAAATTCAAATAAAGAAAATAGGAGCTATATGTAAGCTCTTTTCAAAGGTAAAATTTGTTAAGGGTATTATATTTTAAAAATAAAAAATGATAAAAATATTAAAAAATACTTTTCTTATAAAGAAAAGATGTACTTTTGCCCATAAAACCAATTTAAAACAAATATGTTATTTTTACAAGCAAATACAGTAGCTGCAGGACAGACGTCCTCAGAAGTGAAAGAGGAGAGCCTCTCTATTATGGATCTGATCTTCAATGGAGGATTGGCCAATACGGTTATTATAGGAATTTTATTTCTGATGTTAGCCATTACTCTTTATATCTATTTTGAGAGAACTTTTGCCATTAGCTCAGCTAAGCGAATAGATGCCAATTTTATGAATGCTATTCGTGACAATATCTCCTCTGGGCGTATAGAAGCAGCTAGGAATCTTTGCCTTCAGTACAATAGTCCAGTAGCACGCCTTGTGAGCAAGGGAATTTCTCGTATAGGAAAGCCTATTGATGATATTCATAAGGCTATTGAGAACACAGGTTCCTTGGAGGTATATAAGTTGGAGAAAAATGTATCTTTGCTTGCAACTCTTGCAGGGGTAGGGCCTATGATAGGTTTCTTAGGTACTGTAGTGGGAATGGTGATGTCCTTTCATGCTATGGCTACCAGTGGAGGACAGGCCGATATGAGTATCTTGGCAGGCGGGATTTATACAGCGATGACCACCACCGTAGCAGGGCTTATCGTGGGGATTATAGCTTATTTGGCATATAACCACTTGGTAATGCGTATTAATAATGTTACCCAAAAACTCGAAGCCACTACGGTTGATTTCTTGGATATGTTGAACGAACCAATTTAGTAACATGAGTATCAAATCAAGCAATAAAGTAACTCCCGAATTTAGTATGTCCTCCATGACGGACATCGTCTTTCTATTGCTTATTTTCTTTATGCTTACCGCCTCTAATAATCCAAAGGTGTTGGATATGTTATTGCCTAAAGCACATGGGAAATCCTCAAGTATTCAGAATGTATCGGTGAGTATCAATAAGGATTTGCAATATTTTGTCAATAGCAAACAAGTGGAACCCTCTCAGATGGAAACTGAACTAAAGGAAGCCCTCTCAGGAGTGGAGAATCCTACTATTATTCTACGTGTGGAGGAGAGTGTGCCTATAGAAAATGCGGTATCTATCATGGATATAGCCAATCAGAATCAGTACAAACTTATCTTAGCCGTACGACCTAAGTAATATTTTATGGTATTAAATACAGTACATAAGCAGAAGTCTTTCGCTATTACGCTGGTAATTATGGTCTTAATTGTCTTAGTGTTACTTGTAGCGAAGCTTACCAATGCTATTATACTCCCTGATGAGCAGGATGGAATTACCATTACTTTTGGAACAGACAAGATGGGAAAGGGGGAGATCAATCCACCTAAGCCTACAGAACAAACGGTAGCTGAGCAGCCCACAGAAGAAGCACCTAAAACAGAAACAACTCCTGTAGAACAGCCTGTGCTTACTCAAAGCAATGATGAGGAAACAGTTGTTATTCCTAAGGAGGAAGTGAAAAAGAAGAAGGAAACGCCTAAAGAGACTAAGCCTACCCCTAAAAAGCCACAGAAGCCAGCTGCCTCTACCACCGATGCGCTTTCAAGTGTTCTGAATGCTTCCACCAAGCAGCCTCAGTCAGGTACGGGTAATGGCTCACAAGGTGATGATAATACACCAGGTTATAAGGGTGATCCCAAAGGTAATCCCTATGCCAGTAGCTTCTATGGAGATAGTAGTGAGGGATCAGGTAATGGCAGTGGTAAGGGCTGGGGGCTTAATGGTCGTAGGTACATAAGTGGGGAGAAGATCTTCCAAGATTGTAACGAGTCAGGGATGGTCGTTGTCCAGATAGAAGTGGATCGCTCAGGTAAGGTCGTCCGTGCTAAAGCAGGAGAAAAAGGTACAACGAATAAGGCGCCTTGCCTGCTGGATGCTGCCCGAAAATCGGCTATGACTTATCGGTTCAATGCTGATGAAAAAGCCCCACAGACGCAGATAGGTTTTCTCTCTATTCGTTTTAAATTAGGAGAATAGAGTAAGATAGGTTTTTCTTGGTTTTTTATTTTAGAAAGACTATGTATTTTTAATTTGTTTTTTTGTAAATAACTCATATAAAAGACTTTTTTAATTTTTTTTCATTGATTTAGGTTAATTCATTAATTTGCATTACATTTGTATCATTGTAAAAAGAATGTTTAATACACTACAACTCAATGGCATATATTGATTATTATAAGGTTTTAGGCGTAGATAAATCTGCTTCCGCTAAGGATATTAAGAAGGCTTATAGACAACTTGCCCGCCTCTACCACCCCGATATGAATCCTAATGATAAGAAAGCTGAAGAGCGATTCAAGCAAATCAATGAGGCATATGAGGTCTTAGGTAATTCCAAGAATAGGGCTAAATACGATAAGTATGGTAAGGATTGGCAACAGAGTGAAGCTTTTGAAAATGCTCAAAGACAGGGTAGAAACCCTTTCGGTAATGGTTTTGAAAGTGCTACTTATACCAGTGCTGATGATTTTTCAGACTTTTTCAAGGAGATATTTGGCAAAGAGGCTGGTTTTGGAAGAAGCAATTATGGGACAGCTTACGGAAAGTTCAAGGGGCAAGACCTACAGACGGAACTGACCCTTTCGCTCAGAGATGCGGCGATTACCCAGCCCAGAACACTTACAGTCAATGGAAAGACCATTCGTATTACCCTGCCTGCGGGTATTCAAAATAACCAGCAGATAAAGCTCAAAGGTTATGGAGGAGAGGGTGTCAATGGAGGGCCTAATGGGGATTTGTATATCACTTTCCAGATATTGCCCGACCCTACTTTTGAGAGAATAGGCAACGATCTGAAAACGAAAGTTACCATTGATATGTATACAGCTATTCTCGGAGGAGAGGTGCAAGTCTCTACCCTTTCGGGAAAAGTGAAGCTAAAAGTAAAACCTGAAACCCAACCAGGGACTACCGTGAGACTCAAGGGCAAGGGTTTCCCTGTATACAAAGGGGGTACTTTCGGTGACCTTTTTGTTACCTATAATGTGGAACTTCCTAAGGGACTGACTGATAAGCAAAAAGAACTTCTCGAACAAATGCGTAAATTACAAGGAAATGGAACAACCGCTTAAAATATCGAAGACTAAAGTCATTAGGCTCTATAAGATCAAATCATCTTTCTTCAATGCCTTAGTAGATAATGGACTGATAAAGACAGAAATTATAGATAGGGTAACTTATGTACATTATGACCAACTGCCTGCACTGGAGCGTTTTGTCAATTGGCACTATGACCTTGAGATCAATGTCCCCAGTATCCAGATTATCCATCGCCTTTTGGAGCGTATAAAAACCTTACAAGAAGAAAACCAAAAACTAAGAAGAAAATAATAACCCAATAACCTAAAAATCTAATGATAAGAACAATAACTTTCCTATGTGCCTGCTTGTTACTACTGGCGGGCTGTGGTCGCTCTCTGCCTGTGGTTAAGGGAGATGACCAAGTAATTTCCAAAGAAAGAAAACTCCCTGCTTATACCCAAATCAAATTAGAATGTGGAGCTGATATAGTCCTTACTCATGGCCAAGTAGGGGATATTACTGTTAAGGCCTCCCAGAACATGGAGCCCTATGTGATAACAGAGGTGTCCAGCGGAGTACTTACAGTGAAAATGTCACCCGATTTTGCGTACCAATTTGCAAAAAAGTTAGAGATTTGTATCCCTATAGATGAATCGCTAACTCAAGTTGCTGTACAGGGTTCAGGTGATATTAGCTCTTATGAGCAATTACAGGTCAGAGATCTTACTTGCAATGTGTTAGGTAGTGGTGATGTAGAGCTCTCTCTACAGGCTGAGTCTTTATCTTTTTCAGTCAAAGGTAGTGGAGATATAAAAGTCAAAGGAACCACCGAAACCCTTAGCGTTGCCATTGCAGGTAGTGGTGACTTTGATGGTGATGCTCTTCAAGCCAAGCAAGCAACCGTTTCTGTCAGAGGCTCTGGCGATGTGGATCTCTTTGTTACCGAACAGCTTTCAGCAGATATTCGAGGTTCAGGGGATATTACAATCAAAGGAAATCCTAAAAAGATAGATGTACAAACCAAAGGGAGTGGCAAGGTAAGATATCTATAACTATACTTCACTTCTCTTCTTCAGGAAAGAAACGAGGAAAATCCCTATCCCTACAAAAGCACAGAGGCGTGCTATATAATCTCCATAGCGTACATAAGTGGTCAGCTGGTTATTGGCCAAGACAGTACCCCTTAGCGCACCTTTTTTCCCATAACCCAAGGAGCTAATGATTTCCCCACGCTGGGAGATAAAGGCAGAAATACCTGTATTGGCACTTCGGGCTATACTCTTGCGGGTCTCTATGGCTCTTAGGCGGGTATAGCTCAGCAGTTGCTTGTATCCTTGTGTATCTCCCCACCAAGCATCATTGGTAAGGACACCTAAGAATTGAGCACCTTGCTTTACATATTGGCCAATATATTCCCCATAGATAGATTCGTAACAGATTACAGGAGCAACCTTCTCCTCGGATAAGGAGCTAAGAACAGAGGGTGTCTCTTGGGTGGTCTTTACGGCAACTGTACCTCCTAAGTCTATCATGATATCACCTAAGATAGGTTTTAAGAGGGATTGCAGTGGCATATTCTCTACTCCAACGACCAATTTTGACTTGTGGTGAAAGCCCATAATCCCAAAGGAGTTGAGCAGAAAGGCACTATTATAGTCATTGAACCAATAGTTCTGTGCAGGGTTATAGTTGGTTTGAGGGGCTATCTTGCTTTTATCTGTAACTACTTGGTAGATAGCCGTTCCCATTACCCAATTAAGCTGTGGGTGTTCTTCTAAGAACGTATGTAAGGGGGCTAATTCTTTGTTTTGTGATACTTCCTCTAATCGGTAGACGCCTTGCGAGATAACGGTCTCTGGGGTGAGTACAAAGTGGGTATTCTCAGTAACACCTTCCTTGGCAAGGGTAAGCAATAGGCTTATAGTCTCCCCATTGGAAAGGCTGTATTTCTCCTCATAAGGGTCTATATTGGGTTGCAGGGCAACCACCTCTATAGGAGTGCCTTTTTCTTTATAGCTGATATATATGCCCCAAGAGAGCGCGATAGGTAGTAACACCAGCAGACTTATCTTGGCTATACGCTTGTAAAACAATCTTTTATCCTTTGTTTCTAAAAAGAGGCGTAGCGAGTGGAATAGCAGTATATTGACCAGTAGCACCCAGAGGCTTCCTCCGAAAATTCCCGTATATTCGTACCATTGTATCCAAGTGATATTTTCAGAAAAGACATTCCCTAAGGAGAGCCAAGGCCAAGAGAAATCCCAATGGTGGTGGAATTTTTCAAAGGCTATCCATATGGCAACAAGGAAGATACTACTTACTTTTGCCGTATTTCGCTTGGCTACCAAGTGATAAGCGAGGAAGACCAAACTCATCAGCAGGCTATTGACCAAAAGAGCAAAGAGCGCCCCTACCACTGTGGAGTTCCATATCCACCAAGTGGTAAGTGTGTTCCACAGAAGAAAGCTAAGATAACAGAGAAAGAAAACCTTCCCCTTACATGCTTTTCCCGTGCTACGTAACTGGTATTCTACCAACAGCAAGGGTACCCAAGCGATAAAAACAAACAAGGAAATACCATAAGTAGGCCAAGCAATGGCTAATAAGATACCTGAAAGAAGGGCTAAAAGTAGATGCTTCATGTTAGTTAAGAAAAATATCTTTTTACGAATGAGACTTTAGGAATGTTTTTACCTTTTCCAAATAGGGGTAGGGTGTAATGTCTTCCCTGAAGAAGGGGATAAGAGAGCGTAGCTGTTCATACCATAGCTTGGTAGTGGTAGAGAGTTTGTCTTCATATCCCAGAATATCAATGGCTTGTGCTATTGTGATGGCTTCTATGGTCATCACTTCAAAGGTGTTTTCTATGACCTTGTGAGTAATGGTTGCGGCATTGGTACCCATACTTACAATATCTTGATTATCATTGTTATTGGGGATACTATGCACATACATAGGGAAAGAGAGTGTTTGGTTTTCGGCAGTGGTGGAGGTAGCGGTGAATTGTATTCCCTGCATACCGAAGTTGAATCCTAACTTTCCAGCATTGACAAAGGCGGGTAGGATTTCATTGATTTTGGGGTTAAGCAAATAGTTCAACTGTCGCTCACAGAGCATACTCAATCGGCTAATAGCTATCTTGAGTTTGTCCATTTCCAAGGAAATATAATCCCCATGGAAGTTTCCGCCATGATACACTTGCTGGGATTTTAGGTCAGTAATAGGATTATCACTTGCTGAGTTGAACTCATGGGTTACAACTTCCTTCGCATACTCAATAGTGTCATATATAGGCCCTAAGATTTGGGGAATACATCTGAGAGAATAGTACTCTTGTACCTTTTCCTTGAAGACAGTTTCCTTATGTTCGCCCTTATATAGGTGTTCGCTTCGTTTCTTGGTCAGTTGGCTATCTACTAAGTAGTCACGCATTCTCTGGGCGATAAGCTGCTGGCCATGGTGCTTTTTAGCCGCATTAAGCTCTTGGGAAAAATGGTCATCATAGGTTTGTACTAATTCATTGATTGCCACCGAGAGCTTGACAGACCAGTCCAATAGGAGCTGTGCATAATGGATATTAACCGCCGCAACGCCAGTCATCACCGAGGTACCATTCATCAGAGCGATCCCTTCACGCAGGTGAATCTTCAAGGGAGCGATCCCTTCCTCAGCGAAAACCTCTTGGGTAGGGCGTCTTTTTCCTTTGTAGAACACTTCTCCTTCACCGATAAGAACCAAAGCCAAATGGGCTAACTGTACCAAATCTCCACTGGCACCTACGCTCCCATGCTGGAAGATTAAGGGGGTGATATCTCTATTGATAAGCTCTTTCATTAGGTGAATGAGGGAAGGGTGTACCCCTGACTTTCCTAATGAAAGTGTATGAAGCCTACATAGAATCGCCGATTTTACGATTTCGGGAGAAAAGTAAGCACCCATACCTGAAGAATGGCTGCGAATGATGTTATATTGTAAGGCCAATTGGTCTTTCTCCTCTATTCGGTACTGTGCCATGGGGCCAAAGCCTGTATTTACTCCGTATATAACCTTGTTCTTGGAGAATTCCTTTAGGAAGTGATAGCTGTCACTTACGATTTTTTCAGTTTCAGGGGATATTTCTACTTTTTTATGGTTGAAGATAACACCGATAAAATCTTCAAAGGAGGTGGCATGTTGTCCCATTGCTTTAAGTTTATTTACAAACAGCAGCAAAATTAAGGAATAATGGGCTATTTTGCAAGGGGAGAGCAGGATTTATTTTCAGAGTAAAAAAACTCAGCCTACCAAACACAGCACTCAAAACTTTTTTGTACATTTGCCCTTTCAAATAGCATAATTATAACCAGATGAAGAAGCTATGGCTTTTGTTTTTATATCTTTTACCGCTTTGTTCTTGGGCGCAGGAAAAGATATATATAGATGGAGTAGGGAATCCTACCACTAAGGAAAAGGCAAAATTCTATCGTATTATCTCTGAAAAGGACGGACGCTATCATGTGAAGGACTTTTTCTTGGACGGGAAACTCCAAATGGATGCCTATACGACTAAAAAAAACTTTAGAAGTATAGAGGAGCTTATAGGTAAGTTCTCTTTTTATTTTGAAGATGGCAAAATAGAAATACAAGGGGAGGAGAAAAATGGAACTCTCTCTTACAAAGTATATGATCCCAAAGGACGTATAAACACACTCTATCACAAAGAAGGAGAAAATGCTTATATAGAGACTTATAATTATGCTGATAATGCTTATGTGAAAGGGAAAAAGGAATTTAATGTGGTATATTATCAGGAAAATGCAAAGGTAAAAAAGCGAATACAGTTTGAAGAAGATCTGAAAAAGGCAAGAATAGAGAGTTATTATGAGGACGAGGATAATGTACTATTAAAGTATTATGATGAAAAGGGAAAACTCATAGGCTCACGCGCTATAAAGAAGGGCGAAGCTCAAGCGGGCATAGAGGTAGAATACTATCACGCCCCAGCACAGGTAAAAGCAATTACCCAATGGGATACTGCAGGAAATATTATTGATGATAAAGTATATTATCGTTCAGGGAAATTATTTTCTCATAAGAAAGGAGATGAAAAAGAGACAATAGTTACTTTCTATGATGCAAAGGGAAAGAAGATGAGCGAACTTACTTACAAATATGGGGAACCTTACCAAGGGACAGCCTATAGCTTGGACAACGAGGGACTATTGGAGGAGAAAACTATATATAAGGTCGGACATATAGAACAAAGTATTGCTTACTACAAGAATGGAAATATAAAACAACAAACAGACTATAGTATTCATCATGATATAGATAAAATCACTTACTATAATAAAAATAAAACGACAATAAAAGGAGAATTATTTTTCAAAGAAGGAGTTTGCTATAGTGGCTACCTCTACAATGATTTGGAAGAGAATGATAGTTATATACGCTACAAAGAAGGTGAGTTCGTAGAGCTTAAACAGATAGATGAGAATAATATACTTAGATACTATAAAGAGAAACAAAAAAACGGTCAAATAAAAGCCGAAATATATAATGAAAAGGGAGAAAAATCTTATATATATACCATTACAAGAGCTAAAAATGACAATTCAGAAGAGGAAGATGTGATTATAAACTTTGTACAGTATGAAAATGGTAAAGAAATAAATGTAGGAGTTATAAAAAATAAAATATTACAACAAGGAAGTATCAAATTAAAAAACAAATGGGATAATAAGATGCAATACTTCTACAAAGTGAAAGATAAAAAGATTGTTTTGGATTATATCATCAATGGGAAAATATTTAAAACCATTTTGCTGGATATAGACTTTAGTAGTTTTGGAAATAATTACCTCAATTATGCAGAAGAATTCCTTATTACTGAAGATGACTTTGACCCGTATGTGATTATCCCTAACTATATATTTGACGGAAAGAACGAAACACTCATAGAACACTAAGAACGATTAACTCTAAGCCTATTTTTACAATAAATGGATAGATTGTTACTAAAAAATAGAACAAAACATACAATAATACAGGCAACGATATTCTCTTTCATACTATTAAATATAACTTCTGCAATAGCACAAGATAAAGATACGCTATATGTACAAGAATATCCTCATAAGTGGTGGGTAAAGTTCTTTATCCCTAATAAGATGCTTACTATTTTGCATGATAAAGAAACTTATAATGCTACCTATCCTCAGAATATAGGTGTGGGCGTAGGATTGCGTAAGATTATAGGTATGAATCTGTTGGTATCTTTCAGTGTATTTCCCCTGAAAACGGATACGGGTTTGTCTTCCTCCATTACTGATTTCCAAATGCACAAATACGGTAAGAGGCTACTCATAGATGGCTATTACCAAGACTACCGAGGTTTCTATACCCAAAAAGAACAAGGCAATAAGAAAGCATATACCCTATTTCCAAACCTTGCTGTAAAAAGGTGGGGGCTTGACGGGACTTATGTGTTGCGTAACAAGCGATTTTCCTTACGTGCTGCCTTCGAGCAGAGTGAAAGACAGATCAAATCGGCTGGGAGTTTGCTCTTAGGTAGTGGATTCTATTACCATAAGATTGTGCCAGATGCCTCTCAGCATCAGAGCCTTCCCGAGGCTTTTTGATAACTACCAGATAGGAGCTAATATAGGTTATGCCTATTCGTGGGTGGTCTCTCCCCGATGGCTGTTGGCGGGTATGGTATCAGCAGGAGTGAATTTTGGCAACAATTTGGAAGTTTTGGCTTGGCATAACCTAAGGGCTTATCCAGCCAGTATTGGTAGGCTTACCCTGAATTACAATCGTGAAGATTGGTCGTTTGCCCTTACAGGGATATTTAATAACAAAACGGTTTATTCCCCCAGTGCACAATCTTTTGCCTTGATTGCCCCTACCACGCAGATCACCATTACCCGACATATAAGATAACAACTGATAAGAAATGATAAAAAAAATCTTTAAAATAATAGCCATTGCTTTCCTTATAGGTATCTTGGCCATTGCAGGAGTGGGTTATTACATATTATTTTACCCCAATACTTCCTTTCAGGAGCAACAAAGGGTATTCTATATCCCCTCAGGGAGTGATTATTCCTATATCTCCGAGAAACTCTATACAGGACTTTCCAACCCGACGACCTTTTATTGTGTAGCTCGCGCTATGAAATACACCGAGCATGTACGTGCAGGTCGCTATGTGATTCGCAAGGGAATGAATAACCTACAGCTAGTACGTATGCTTAGGAATCTGAGCCAGCCAGTGAAAGTTTCTTTCAATAACCAAGACCGCCTACCTCTCTTAGCACAACGTATCTCCAAGGAGATAGAGGCCGATAGCACTTCCCTAATGAATGCTTTCCTCAATCCTTCTTTCCTTGCCGAAAGTGGGACAGACTCTCTTAATATATTGGGGCACTTTATACCCAATACCTATGAGTTCTATTGGGATACCTCTGCCAAGGCGTTTGCTGAGCGAATGGAGAAGGAATACAAAGCCTTTTGGAATGAAAAAAGGCGTGAAAAAGCAACGGCTCAAGGACTAACCCCTGAGCAGGTGATGATATTGGCCTCTATCGTACAGAAAGAAACCTATATGACTGATGAAAGGCCTACCATAGCGGGGGTGTATCTCAATAGGCTAAAGGAGCGAATGCCGCTACAGGCCGACCCTACTGTGGTTTATGCGATTAAGGAGACTACAGGTAACTATGATACCATCATCAAGCGGGTGTATATCAAGGACACACAGATAGCCTCACCTTACAACACTTATCAGATTCAGGGCTTGCCGCCTGCGCCTATTGCTATGCCTGATATTTCTTCTATAGAGGCGGTACTATCCCCCAAGGAGCATGAGTATCTCTTTTTTGTAGCCGATACGGCACGTATCGGCTACCACAAGTTTGCCCGCACCCTACAAGAACACAACAAGAACCGCCAAGCCTATAGGAAGTGGTTAGACAAGAGATTAATGACTAATGACTAATGACTAATGACAAGTGACTAATCACTAACCACTAACTACTAACCACTTAACTACTAACCGCTAACAACTGCTGTGCTGCTTTTTCAATCACATAGCGAGGGGAGGCCAAGTTGATACGCATAAAGCCAGTACCTTCCTTGCCGAATACACTGCCATCTACCAAGGCCAAGTGTGCCTGATTGGTACAGAGGGAGACCAATTCTTTTTGAGAAAGCCCCAACTCCCTGAAATCCAAGAACACCAAGTAAGAGGCTTGAGGAACTATATATTTGACCTTTGGCAGGTGTTGGTCAATATATTGGGTAAGGTAGTTGATATTTCCTTGTATGTAACTAAGCAGTTGGCTGAGCCATTCTTCGCCTTGCTCATAGGCAGCTACTGTGGTTTGGAAAGCAAATACATTCCCGTCAGTGAGCATGTAGCCTACTGTTTTGTCCAAGAATTTCTTTCTTACTTCAGCATTGGGGATAACAGCATAAGCACTGGCCAATCCCGCCATATTGAAAGTTTTGCTGGCCGAAGAGAAGGTAACACAACTTTCGGCTACTTCTTTGGAAAGGGTTGCCAAAGGTGTATGTTGGTAGGGGGGAAGTGTCAGGTCGGCATGGATTTCATCTGAGATCATCAAAACCTTGTGCTTTAGGCAAATAGAGGCCAATCGCTCTAATTCGTCCTTAGTCCATACACGCCCTCCAGGGTTGTGAGGATTGCAGAGGATAAAGAGCTTGCAGGTCTTTGCTTTTTCTTCAAAATCCTCAAAATCAATCTGATATTGTTTGTCCTTGAGCAGTAGGGGATTGGTAACTACCTTGCGCCCTGTATTGCGGATCGCAGCTGCAAAAGGGTAATACACAGGTGGTTGGATAAGTACAGGGTCACCTACTTGGGTGAAAGCCTCTACAGCCATTACGATGGCAGGCACCACCCCAGGGACGAAGGAAATCATCTCTTTGGTAATTGCCCACTGGTGACGCCTTTGCTGCCAGTCTATGATAGACTGATACCAAGCATGGGGCTTTTCAGTATAGCCAAAGATCTCACATTCTATACGTTTCTTTATGACTTCTACAATGAAAGGCGGGGTTCTAAAGTCCATATCGGCCACCCACATAGGAATCAAGTCCTCACGCCCCCAGCGAGGGAGCAGCGCCTCCAATTTTAGCGCATCGGTACCTCTTCGGTCAATAATCTCGTCAAAATTATATTTCATAGGTTAAAAATATTTCTAAGCCACTAAAAAACAATATCCTTGACCACCTCCTTCTGTAGGTATTCGTTAAGCAAGGTCACCAGTTTGCTTTTCCCATAGTTTAAATCCTCCCGAAGGGCGGTATTGTTCAGGGTAACATATAGCTTGCTGCCTTGTAAGCGTACGCTCACGGTATATTTCACGATGGGCGCCCCTACGACCTCCACCCAAGCCTCTTTGACACGTACTTTGTCAATCCCATAGTTCAGGCGGTATCGCTTGAAAATCGCCAAGATGACGTCTTTCAAAGAAGTTTCTGTATTATATCTATAGCTACTCATTTTTTTTGCTCACAAAGGTAGTGATATTTTTCAAAAAAAAGCCAATCAAAAAAGCCTTTTTTACTCCTCTTAGTTTGGTATTTTTCCCATTGCTCCTATTCAAAGGCTTTCCGCTCTTCTTTAGTATAGGTTTTCCCATTGAAAGTGGTGGTAGACACTATCCCTCAAAGTGTGTAATTTTCCTAAAACCATAACCTGCCCAGAGCACTACTACACCTTCTGGAGCTATGCCTACTACTACCGTATCATAAGTAGAATGATCTACCTCTCCGTTAGGCTCTCTTTGATCATAACCTTCTCTAAAAAGTTTTTCTACTTTTTCATAATCAATAGCTGTTTTGAGCCTATAGAAGCAATCTTCTTTATAGGAAAGTCATACCATATCTACACTTGCAGGCAAAGATGCCATTGAATGACCTTTATAGTCTAAGGCATTTCCCCAATCAGGCTCTCTATTTCTGTATACACTTCTCTTGTAATAGGAATTCCTCCTACCATAGCGGCATAGAAGCGTATGGGGGTATTTACTGCTACTCCCCATTCATATTCTTGTTCGTTCATATTCTTATTATTGTTATGGTTTTGACAACTGGTGAGTTGCAGGGTTAAGAGTAAAAATAATAATGTTTTTTTCATAATTATCCTTTATTAACACTACTAATACTTTTGTAATTTTACAATCATTTATAGTAGCATTTTATAATTTCATTTTTTACAATTTCTCTATTATTCTCTACATAGTCCAATAGTCCTTCAGGGAAAGGACATCTTTGCTCAAAAACATCAAATTGAATTTTTAGACAACGATATAAAGGTATTTTTCCTATATCTTGTAAATATAAGAATGCAATATCTCCTTTCCTCAATAGTTTCTCCTTTGAGCATATCCTTATGCCTAAATTCGTAGTATCTGAGATGCTTTTTTTAAGAAATATTAAGTTCTTACTATTTTCTTTTATCTTTTGATAAAAATCATCTTTCTCGAATCTATTATTATATACTTCCCATTTTAAAATAATATTCTCAGAAAATATTATTTCTATTACTTTATCTTTAATGGGTATTTTTCTATCGCTTTTAGGAGTATCAGCCTTACAAAAAGATAATAAAAAAGTCATTAGTAAAAAAAAATATTTTATACCCTTTGATTTCAAAGCAATGTTTTTGTTTTTTAAAAGCTTCAATAGCTTCTTTTTCTGTAATGGTTTTGGGGATAGTGGTTTCAGTGTGTTTGTTTTTAGGTGTTTGCCCGTTGCAAGCAAAAACAACAAGGACGGTTGCAAGAATAATTAATACTTTTTTCATTTTAGGCATTTCTTTTATCGGGTTCTGAGTTCATATCGTAAAGCTCTGATATATATATCGGGCGAGAATAGTAAAAGATCATATTATTGGTGCCTTGTATATACAAATCTCCTTGTTCATCTTCAAAAAGATTATCTTTTACTTGCCTATAATCCTCCGATATCTTTATATATTGGCAACCTTGACTGTCTATATATACATCATTTTCAAAAGAATTATTACTTACTTTTTTTATATTTATATTTTTAGAGCAAGATGTAGATGTTAGTAATAGAAGAAAAAATATTATTGAGGTGTCTATTTAGCTACATACTAATTGACTTTGGGAAACGGGAGAACGCTCTACAATTCTTTTCATTAATTTGTTAAAGATAGTATCTTTATTTTGTGAGCGATTGATTCTAAAACTATACTCAGCTAAATATCGGTCTATGTTAAATTCTGATACCCAAGAATATATACCTCGTATCCAAGACTTTACTTGGTGTATTTCCTTCCTCTTTTCCTCCTATGGTAAATTCATCAACCTAAACGCTATCATTCAATTTGTGCAATTTACGGGATTTCATAGTTTTGCGGACTTTTTGCTTAAAATAGTGTTCCAGCAGTAGGACTTTCCGTATCTCCACAGATATTGCAAGTACGTGAAAAATCTTTTCTGACTTGGTATTTTTATGACCACATTTACGGCAACAATACCCTTTTTCCCATTTTATGGAAGCTAAGTATTCTTCGCAATCTAAGTCTGTTTTAAAGCGTTCAGTAAACTCTAAGAGGCTTTGTCCCTTAAATAATTCCATAATACATTAATTTTCAGAGTGTAAATATATGAGATTATTTTGACGCCTCAATAAAATATTTTTGGAAATAGATGTTATTTACTTTTCTAAATTTAATTTAAGTATTTTTCCTGTATAAATATCTAACTTTCCCATTCCAAAACCATTTCTGCTAAAAAGTCCATTTACTCTATATTTCCAGTGTGTTGGATATTTTATTGTATCTATTTGATTTTGTAATTCTTTATCTAAAATATTAATATATATTTCTTTGTTAAAATAAAAGTACTCTTCTTTATTTTCAGAATAATAAACTTTTTCTATATTATACTGAGGACATTCTGGACAAGCATAACCAATAAATCTTATATCCACAGAAATACTATCATAATTTTCTGAAAAAATCTGATTTTTTATGCATCTATCTGCTAAGTGAGTTTTATCAGAGCAACTGATAAATAAATAAATAAATAATATATATTGTTCTCATTTTAAATGTTTCTTAATTTCAGATCCTAAAATTCTTCCTTCTTTTCTATAAAGAAATAGTTCTTTCCCATTATGATATACTCTCCTTGTGCCGTGTCTATAATCATTTTTGACACCTCAATTATTTGATTTTTATTCTACTTTTGTGTACATATCCTTTTAATCCTTCTTTAGTTTTTATCAGATACCAATTGCTTGTATCATCTAATACATCTATTTTTTCGCCTGATTTTACTTTACCTAAAATTTTAGAAGAAGTACTCTTATCCGCCCTTATATTGGAGTAACCGTCAGGATCTTCTATATAATAACCTCTTGAAGAATTAAATAGGAAATCAATTATTTCCTTGGGGTTATCAAAGTCGTGAGAATATCTTTGAACATAGTATTTCGCCGCATTAATAGCAAAATCGTGTTCGTTAGGAGTCCCTCGTAACATTTTATCGACCGCTAACACCATCTCTTTTCTTATAAATTCGCGCGTATTCTTCCGATAATAAAATAACACCTGTATACCAGTTTCATTATTAATTTTTCTATCAAGATACCATTTTAGTAGTGTTTTATCTCTATAAATACCAAAAGCAACTACAAAATTTGATAACATATCTGCATGATTATCTTTTAGCCATTCTAAGGACTTTAGGTCTTTATAGAAGAGATACTGATTAAAATGAAATAACAGAAGCCCATCTATTTCTGAGTCATCTCCGTCTGTATATATAATTCTCTTATCTTGAATAGCAATAAATGGTTTGAGATCATCATTCAGCACCACTATATTTTGTGGTAGCAATTCTTTATTGATAAAAGAGTGTATTACTTTCTTAT
>ERZ772973.603-NODE-603-length-16543-cov-23.6742_pt1 | contig 16543 bp, 18 predicted proteins | sample MGYA00580672_ERZ772973 | MGnify/ENA primary metagenome ERZ772973 (study PRJEB29015, sample SAMEA2737938) | human oral metagenome | biome: human oral; feature: human-associated habitat; material: dental | place: China | collected 2152 ... | reverse complement strand
CTTGGCTTGTGGGGACACGCCCCCTTCCAGCCTGCCGGTGGTGATCGTCAAGGCCTTCAGAGTCACGGCCCGCGCGGCGGCGCTCGTCATGGCGACGAAGGAGCTGTGACGAGCGCCGGGGCCAGCGGGACGGGACGTGCCTTGACGATCGGTTGACCGCCGGCGGGCTACGATGTGCGCCCCCACGAGACAGGGGCCAAAGGTGACCCAAGACCGGCAACCAACGACGGTGGGTGAGGCGTGGGTGACGGCAGGAGGGCTGTGCCCGGGCCGCCCTGACGTGGGCCAGCACACTCTGGCCACGGTGACTGGCGGCCGGGGTGCAGGCCGGCCCCACCACGAACGGCGACGACGCCACCGCAGCTGAGGGGCGGTGGGCAGACCCGGCGCCCGCTCGGCCCGGTCGGGCGACGAAGGAGCCAGGCCGGCGGCGCCCCGGGCCTGTCCACGGCCCCGGTACGGGGTCCCGCTGTCCACCTGTGCGTGGCCGCCGGCCCCGGCGACAGCCGGCGGCCTCCACAGGTGCGTCAGCGGGCCAGGCGGCCCGGCGATCTGGGTGACGGCGTCACCCAAATCGGGTTCTCCGCTCTTCCTGGCGTGCGAGCTCCGTAGGGGTCGCGCGTGGCGTACCTCGGCACGGTTAGTAGTGACCAGCAAACAGGTAATTGAAGGAGGAACTGCTGTGGCTGATATGGACATTGACTCTGTGACCAGGATGCTGGGGCGCGGGAGAGACCAGGAGGTCACCGGTTTGCACTATGAGGCCGTTGACCGTGCCGTCGAGGCTTCGGGACTGAGCAGCGAGGAGCTTGGCCGGCTCGCTGACTCCCCGGAGATCCACGACCTGGTAGACCAGCGGCGCGAGGCGCTGAGCATGAATCAGGCCACTGTTGATCGGTTCTGGCAGGTCGAGGGTGACGCTGTTGACGTCGACCGCGCCAACGACGCGATGCGCAGCTCGGCTGAGCGCCTTGAGCGCGCTGAGGCGCGCTTGGAGGAGGCTGCGGCTGGTGTCACCGGCAATCCTGATGCGGGCGAGCGACTGATGGGCTTCGTTGACCGTGGGCGGCCGCTCGTCGAGCAGGCCGGCAGCCAGGAGCTGCGGGGCATGCTCCGCCTCAACCACGCCCTTGAGGTTGGTCAGGAGCAGGCGGAGGCCCGCCTGCCTCGTGGGCAGGAGCCGTCGGCCGAGCTGCGGGCTGAGGGTGAGGAGCACCTGGCGGCGGCCAGGCAGGCGCTGGCGCAGCGCCCTGACGCCGATGGCATTCTCGCCATCGTCCAGGACCTCGCGGCTCACCCGCACAGCCGTGAGTGGCACGGGAGTGACGAGATGGACACTCCGATCTACAAGGAGCTTGAGCAGGCCGTCGAGGCCACCGGCCTCGGGGACAAGGAGACGCTGTCCCGGCTCCAGCAGCAGCGAGTCTTCAACGCCGAGCACTTCCAGATTGATGGCTACACCCCAGGTAAGCCTCTGCCGCTGGAGGCTCCTCCGGTACCTGAGGCAACGAAGGGGCCAGGGGTGTCGGCGGTCGGACGGGATGTGCGTCCCTCGGTCGAGACGGGCCGGGATGTTCACAGGGTGGGGCCTGCGCCCGCGGCGTCGGTCCCCTCCCCCGGTGGCGCGCCGAGGGTCGGCGGCCACGCTCAGGCCCAGCACGGTCACAGCCAGCGTCCGTCGATGGACCGGTAAGTGGTGACTGCGGTGACGGGGGTGAGCGCACCCCGTCACCGTCGCAGCTAGAGGCAACAGATCACACGACAACGTGAAGGAGAGATCGGGAAATGGAGTACCTACAAGCTACTGGGGCGTGGATGAATGAGATCAACCGGCAGATTGACGACGTGATGGTCAAGGCAGGTATCAGCGACCGGGGTGGGTGGCGGGTGTCCTCGATGGACCAGCCGCGCTACTTCCAGGTGGTCGGGGAGTCAGAGACCGGGATCGTCGGCTTCGTGGGTGAGAGCGCCAGCGGCACGTGTGAGGTGTGGTGCCGCCGACGCGGTGAGGAACATGCCGTACCGACCGTCAGCGTCGAGGAGATCGCTGAGTGTCTTGACATGCCCGTTGAGCGGGCAGCGATCGCGGTCGCGGGGATGACCGCGGTCGTCGAACGCGGTCACGCCGCGCTGTCGCACTACGACGGGTGGACGCTGGTGGAGACCAGCGGAGGCCGGCTGCTGCCGGGGCTGATGACTCAGCGCGGCACGCTGGTGGACATCGACCGGGCGGAACGCGCCGGCAGACTGGGGCTGGGGAAGGCGGCCTATACCGTCCACCGTGACGGCGATGACGTGTGGGCACAGCCGGTCGACGGTGGTGAGCGCATCGAGCTGGAACGGACCGATACGCGGTGGGGCAGTTACGTTGTCCTGCCTGGGGCTGAGACCGTCACCGAGGAGGTGCATTACGCTGCCTGGGCGGCATGGTCCGCCCAGGAGCCCGCACTTGGTCGGGTTGGCCCGCGTGAGAGCAAAGACGTCTACGAGTGGCACCCAACGGGCAGCTTCAGCGTCTGCATGACTGACGGTGAGGATGGCGGTGTCCCTGTGGTGAGGTATCAGAGCGGCGAGTGGACGACAGTCGTCAGCATTGAGGACACCGAGCTGGTGAACCTCGTCAAAGGTGAGCAGACTTACGCGACGGGTATCCCGGTTTCTGCTGCGCGCTACCTGATCGAGGCCGACCTGATCTGGCAGGCCAGCCAGCCTGGGATGAGCACGAGCACTGCCCCTGAGGGGCTTAGCCAGGAGCTCGCTGACATGATCGAGGTGATCTACGGATGGGCTGACAACGATTTTTGGGCTGGCGGAGTTGATGTGCGAGTGGCCTACATCGACGGTGTCCCCTATGTATGGGTCGACGGAGCGTGCATCATCCGTCTGTTTGAGGGCGATGTCGGGATTGTCGAGCTCGCTAGACCTTGCGGTGAGGTGTGGCGTGAGGTCCTGTGGAGCAACATCGTATGGCCTCTCGACGAGGAGGATGCACTCGTGCTGGATGAGGTCACCCGGCAGCGCGGGGCACATCCCGCCGCTGCGAGCAGCTCGCTGGTGGAGACCTCGTGAGCTCAAACGGTTCTGGACTGAGGGGCCGGCGCTGTGTGCGCCGGCCCCTCTTCTCGTGACGTGGCTGCGCCATACACGGTGTGGCGCACCTGGGCACGGTTACGGGTAACAGAGCAGCCTAGGAGGAGGGCATAGTCATGGAGGATTTTCCGTTGGAGGTCACTGGCCGGTGGCTTGACGAGATCACCGAGGATGTACGTGCTGTGGTGCGCAGTACTGGGATCGGGGACTGGATCGAGTTGTCGCTGGGGACGTTTGCTTTTCCTCGTATTTTCGCCGTGATCTTCGAGTCCCGCGCTGGAGCTGTTGTCTTCGAGGCGACTGATATGGAGGCGCTGGGGTCGTACAGCGTAACGGGCAGGCGTCCTGATGGTGGCAGCAGCGAGCTGACGACAGCTGAGGAGATCGCGGACTACCTGGGAGTCGAGATCGAGGTGGCGCTGGCCTTGAGGGACGCCGTCCCGGCGGCGGTATCGCGGGGGTTGGAGCGTCTGGTCGCGGAGTCTGGCAGGAGGACGCTGGTGGAGACCAGCAGCGGCAAGCTGGTGCCGGCTGTGCCCACGCTTGATGGGGCGGCGGTCGATGGTTTCGAGGCTAGTCGGGTCGGCCGGATCGGGCTTGGGCGGGAGTCCTATACGACGCACTATGACGAGACCTGTGACCTGTGGGCTGACCGTGCTGATGGGGGCCGGTCCAGGCTTGAGCCGGTGGAGCCAGGGTCGGGGCTTTACGTTCTTCCGGGCACGGAGGAGGTCGGCTATGCGGTACGTCAGGCGGCCCTGTCTGCGTGGTCGGCTACGCAGAGCTCGCTGGGGCGGCCGGTGAGTGCGGCTGATGACGGACCGTCGTGGCCGCCTGTCGGCCTCTTTCATGTTGGACCGAGCGGCCGGACGGTGACGTACAGCACCGAGGGCACGGTCGCGGATGAGGGCTGGACGGTGGAGGTCGAGGTCAACGGCACGGCGCCCTTCGCCCCTCGTCGGGTCGACCTGTACCGGGACGGTCAGCTCTACGCCAAGGGAGTCTCGGTTGAGGCTGCCCGGCACCTGGTGGAGGCCCGCTTCGTTCAGCGCTTCAGTGAGAGCTTGATGAACGTGGCCCCCGGTGCTGTGGGCGAAGAGCTGCTTGAGCGGACCAGAAGAGTCGTGGAGACGGCTGGGGCACTGAGCACTCGGGTCCTCGTTAGGGACGGATCTCCTTGTGTCGCTGTTGGTCGGGCCGGTGAGGGGCGCCTGATCCGCCTCGGTGACGCTGGCCTGGTCAAGCTGTCGATGCCCAGCGGTCGTGTCTCCTGGGTCAGCGAGCAGGAGGCGGTGAGGCGGCCTCCTAGTCCAGAGGACCGGGCGGTCATGGATGAGGTTGCGGTGCAGCGCGCGGTACGCGGGCGTATGCCGCGCCTGGCGGGCGGCGCGGCGCAGCTTGGTTCCAGTCCCGTGGTGGCCAGCTTCCCGGCTCATCCTGAGCGCGGTGGCCGGCGGGTGGAGCCTGCGCTGTGAGCGTCACCGGTACTGGGCTGCGTAGCTGGAGCCACTCGTGGGTCGGCCGCATCTCTGTCGCGGGAACGGCTTTGCTCGCCATTGGTGGTTTTGTCTTATCGTTCGCGGCGCTGAGGGACCTGGCGGTGCGGGTGGGGATGCCCGCTGACCTGGGCTGGATCTGGCCCCTGCTGATTGACGGGATGATCGTCGAGGCGACCCTGGCGGTCGTGGCCCTGGCCCAGCGCGGATCTCGGGCCGTGTGGTACGCGTGGTTCCTCCTGGCAGTCGGTGCCGTGGTGTCGGTGGGCTCCAACGGTGTCCACGCGATGGTCACAGGCCATGGGTGGGCTGGTGCGGCGGCGGCCTCGGTGCCGCCGGTGGTGCTGCTGGCCACCACCCATTTGACGGTGCTGCTCATGGCCGCCCCCGACGCCACCGACTCAACAACGGGGCTCACGGGGGTTCCGGTGGGGACCGAGCTGCAGCCGGGCCCCGATGACGGCGGCTGCACCCCACCTCGCGGCAACGAGGCGCCTGCGGCCGCGGTGGATGAGGCCGAGGAGCAGCAGGCCTCGGTGAGCCAGGAGCCGGCTGCGCCTGGTCCGTCGCCGTCAGCGCCGGGTGACGGCGAGCTGGACGAGCTCGATGGTCCAGCGCCGACCACTGACGTCACTGACGTCGAGACCGAGCTGAGCGACACGGCTGACGAGGAGGCCCAGGGCGAGGATGCCGACAATGCCGGCGAGCTGAGTCTTGAGGAGTGGGTCGCTCGGCGTGAGGCCGCCGGCCAGGCGGTGACGGGGACGATGGTCGCCAAGCGCCTCGGGGTCTCGCCCTCGACGGGAAGGCGGCGCCTGGCGGCGTTGCGCAAGGCGCGCCAGCCGCACCTGCGGCTGGCCAGCAATGAGTAGAGCAAGCAAACGAGATGAGAAGAAGACTTAGGAGGGAGTAGAGAGATGATGAGGCTTAGGCTTGAGGCGAGAGAGATGTGGAACTCCATCTTGCCGGTGACCCCGGTGTTCGTGCTGGCCAACGGGAACCGCCGCCTTGTGGAGGCCTTTGACCAGGAGCTCCAGGTCGGGGTCGTTGACCTGGCCCGGGACCTTGTGGAGCTGGCGCGCACAATGGGTCGTGCCATCGATGTCCAGGTCGAGACGGGCAAGTGGCTACGAATCCGGCCGGACGGGACGATGTCACCGACGGCGATGCCAACGAGCTTAAAACGGGTCAGGGCGGTCAAACGCAAGCGCGCACGCCGCCTGGCCCGTCAGGCGCGCTGGGAGGCGCTCAAGGGGTTCCTGAGGATCCGGCGTCGTGGGCGCGCCCAGCCATGGCCCGCTCCGTGGCCCGAGAACCGGCCGTTGCCGTCTGCACCGACTGTGGCGCACCGGCCGCGTATGCCGCGTCACTGCCAGCCGGGAGGCGTCGGCTGGCGGCTCGTGCTGCCGCTGCTGGTGGGCGGCCAGGGCGCGCCCGGCGGAAGGACGCGTGGCCGGGTGAGGACCATCTCCACGGCGAGCACGACGTAGGAGCCGGCGAGCAGCAGGAGCGAGATGAAGATGGATGCAGCGTAGTCGGGGCTGACGGCCATGAGGAGGCCGCCGGCCCCGACTGCTGCGAGGAAGGAGACGATGAAGGCCCAGGGGAAACGGCCCCAGACCTTTCTCCACGGCCACACGGCCCAGAGGAGGAAGACGAGGCCGCAGAGGGCGATCATGATCCTCCCGATGCCGGCGCCGGACTGGTCGGGCACCTCAGCGATCGCCTCGGGCTGGGTGGAGAGCAAGAAGATGGTGGCCGCTCCGAGCGGGATCAGCGACCTGATGGCAATGACGACGAGCATCTTAAAGAATGCTCCGTACACGCTGTGCATGATGTTCCTCCTCGTTGGTCTGGCTGGTGCGGTCAGGGCTGGGGGCGCCGCCCTCGGGGCAGGCGGCCCTGGAAGACGGGGACGGTGCTGCCTCCGGCGTCGGCGACGGCGCGGCGCAGGGCGGCGCTGATGACGGCGGACCGTGAGATCGCCCGGCCGTGCAGGGAGTGGTCCTCGACGGTATCGATGATCCTTTGCTTTGTTGCCGGGGTGAGGGTGATCTTGACGATCTGTCCCTCTTCCCCCGCCGGGGCACTGATGAGAGCGCCCCGGCGGCGGTCGAGGTAGGCGTTGATGACGCCGTCGACCCACTCGACCATGGCCACCTCGTGACCCGGGTGGGCGCGCAGGTAGAGGGTCTTGGCCTGCCCCCACAGGGCGCGGTCGACCCAGATGTTCACGACCACCCGTCCGGTGGGCGGGGCCCCGCGCCGCCGCGGCGCCACATTCTTACTCTTAGTAGCCTTAGTAGGGCTAGTGGCCGTAGTTGGCTTAGCTGTGAGTACCCCGCGTTGGAGGCCCCGGGCGGGTGCAGCCTTCTTCTGTGGTGGGGCTGGCGGGGTCTGGATGGCCTGGGCGTCGCGTTCGGCGAGCGTGCGCCGCTTGGGTCTAGTCATGATGCGGCTCCTTCGATGATGACGCTGGCTGCGGCGGCGTAGTCGTTGGCGACGGGGGTGTCGGGGGCGTAGGCCCCGACCGGGAGTCCTTCCATGTAGGAGTCCCGGGCGGTGACGGAGTCGCGCACGGGTGGGGTGACCCGGGCGGGGTAGGTGTTACACAGCTGGGTGAGAATCTCCCTGTCGAGGAGACGCCCGCGGCCGGCGGCCGCGCGGGAGTCGAACGCGACGGGCACCACCCAGCTGATGCTCGCGCCGCGGTTGACCCGTTTGGCGATGCGTGCCTCAAGCACGGCGGTCAGGCGTCTCAGCTGGTCGTAGGCCTCCACGCTCGGGGTGACCGGGGCGATGATGACGTGGGCGGCGGCCAGGCCGGCCTGCGTGAGCGCCCCGACCGATGGCGGGGTGTCGATGACGACGTCGTCCCACCGGTCGGCGTGTGCCGGGAGCTCGTCGCGCAGGAAGGTCGCGAGGTCGGCGGGCGGGTTGGCCTCGGTGTCGGCCAGGGCGTGGGTGCCGACCAGGACGTCGACACCGTCCAGCACGGGTGAGGGTGTGGCGGCCTGGTCGAGGTCGAGCTCTCCGGTGAGGACGTCGGCGGTTGTGCCGTCGACCTCACTGGACGCGGTCAGGCCGAGACGGTTGGTGAGGTTGCCCTGCTGGTCAAGGTCGATGGCCAGGACCCGTCGGCGGCGCTGGGACAGGGCGAGCACGAGCTCCGCTGCGGTGGTGCTCTTGCCGACCCCTCCTTTTGGGGTGGCTACCGTGTACGTCTCCATGATCGCTGACCTTTCTAAGGTATCTGATACTAATAATGCTACTAATCTTTTTGGTGCGTTGCAATAGTTACGTTGGCTTTGGGTAAGATACGGGTGCCTTCGTTGGTGGCTCGCCCCTGCGCACCCGCTTGATCGGTGGGGTGTCGATCCGCTGAAGGGGGTGAAGGACATGCGTAAGAGCTACAGGCTTCGTCACGCGGCTTCGCGGCGCTGGCTTGAGCACAGAACCCCGACGTGGTGCGAGATTGTTAATGCGATCGCAACCACAGCCAGGGTTCTGATTAGCTTGATCCAGTTGCTGAGGGGCTAATTGCTCCTTCTGGGGTCACCCGGCTGCTACCCGGGTGGCCCCACCATTATGCCCTGGAGTCGGCGCCGGTGTCGAGGGTGGCGCTGGCAACGATTGGGAGGCTGTCGAGGGCTGTCCTCTGTTGGGTGAGGGTGACGCCGAGGTAGCGGCCGGTGGTGGCCAGGGATGCGTGTCTCATGAGGGTCTGGACGATGCGGCTGTCGACGCCGGCCTCTAGGAGGCTGGTGGCGAAGTAGTGGCGCAGCTGGTGGGCGGTGGCGTCGATGCCGGCTCGGCGTAGGGCTCGGGCGATGACGGTGCCGACGGTCTTGGCGGCGACGTGCTGCCCGGGTCGGGCTGTGGAGGGGAACCAGTAGCCTTTGCGGGGGTAGTTGGTGGCCTGTTCGAGGATGATGGGGTGTGCGGGGAGGAGATCGGTTCTGCCGCCTTTTCCGGTGACGGTGAGGGTGCCGCCGGCGGGGTTGACGTCCTGGCCCTTGAGCTTGGCGATCTCGTGGATGCGTAGGCCGGCGTATGCGGCTAGAAGGATCTTGGTGCGAGTGGCTGGGCGGAGTGGGAGCGCGAGGACGGCATCGAGCTGGGGATGGGTGACAGGGCGGGGTCTTGCTGGTGGGACGCGGGGTCTGGGAACTCGCATGGTGGGGTCGTCGTCGCGGTGGCCGGCTCGCACGAGCCAGGAGCACCATGCTTTGACGACGGAATAGTAGCTGTCGGCGGTGACGGGTGAGTCGATGCTGGCGAGGAAGACGATGATGGTGTGTGGGGTGAGGGCGGCTGGGTCGGTGCCGGTGGTGCGGGCGAGCTGGCGGATGAGACGCGGGCGCTCGGTGATGGTGGTCTGAGAGAGTCCCTGAGCCTGCATGGTCAGGGTCCAGGCGTCGATGAGGGTGTCGGGAGCGTCGTCGGCACGGACGACCTTCAGAGAATTTCTCATGACAGGAATAATCCCGGTTGTAGATTCCTGGCATGGCACTTTGGAGGGGCTTGATTGCGCACTCTCTGCCTCTGCTGGTGAGCTGCTCCCCCGGGGACTCCTCTCATTGCAGTGCGGAGTCCCGGGGTGTGCCGGGCTTCAGCAGGTAGTGGCCGCGGGGGTGGAGGTGGTGGTGATCTCCCACGGGGCGTTGTCGTAGCCGGGCAGGGCAGGGATGACGGCGCGGCGCAGGCCCTCGCAGAAGGCCTTGGCGGCGGAGGTGTCCCAGCCGGGCGCCTCGCAGGCCTGGTACTCGTAGCAGCTGATGGCCTTGAGGACGTCAACGGCCTCCCAGTCGAAGCGCACCGGCGTCGCGTAGCTGTAGATGTAGAGCTCGGGAGCCTCCTCGTGGCGGGCACCGGCAGATGCGACGTTGGTCTCCAGGAGCATCTGGCTGACTGCGTCGCGGTTGGTGCGGTCGACGGTGAGGGCCTGGCCGTCGCTGGTGTAGACGGTCATGCCGATCTCGTCGGTGTAGCGCAGGGCTGCGTCGAGCAGGACGTTGATGTGCTCGGGGCTGACGATGAACACGGACATGAGGTTCCTCCTGTGGGGGTGCTTGCCGGCGCTGTGCGCCGGTGTCCCCTTGGTTTGTGGGGACACGCCCCCTTCCAGCCTGCCGGTGGTGATCGTCAAGGCCGAAGAGTCACGACCCGCGTGGTGGGGGTGCGCACACGGAGCCTGCGGAGTGTGGGCACCCCCAGGGCCAGCGGGACGGGACGTGCCTTGACGATCGGCCTACCGCCGGCGGGCTACGATGCGCGCCCCCACGAGACACAGGAAAGGTGACCACAAGCTGGTGACCTGAGAAGCACGGCGGGCTGGCAACGGGCGGGTTTCGTGTCGGCGCTCTCCGCTAGGGTCCGTGGGCATGACGACGCATGGGAACTGTGCTGATGGGTGTCCTGGGGCGTGCCCGGGGTGTGGGGCCAGCTGGAAGGTGCTGGGCGGGATGCTGCCCCTGCCGGTGCGGTGCTCATGTTCGGGGGGTTTTGAGTGGCACGACGCCTGGAGGTGCGAGCACTGCCGCGTTGTCCTGGCTCGGGGGTGCCAGGACACGGGCTCGTGGGCGCACGAGTACGTCCCCTACGGCGCGGTGCGTCTGACGACGGGGCCGGTGTAGCTGGCCACCACCCCGGCCCTCCGGCCGGGGTGGCTTCAGTGTGGGGCGCGGGATGGTGTCGGCGGCGCCGTCCAGCTGGTCACGACATCCTTCTCTGGGTCAGCTCTTTCTCTGCGTTCTTCAGGCCGAGCTCGATGCCCTGGGCTGCGGCGGTGAAGGCCTCCGAACGCATCCCCAGGATCGTGGCCGCCGCCTGGGTGTCGGTCATCTCGCGCACGTCGAGGTCAGTGGCCAGGTCAGGGGACAGTCCCCACAGGGAGTCCTCGTCACTGGCGTCGAGGCCCTTCTCGCGCAGCTGGCGGGTCAGTGACCCGCCCGGGCGGATCACGAGCTCGCCGTGGTTGAGGGAGAACGTGATTGCCTGCTCGGTCCGGGCGATTCCCAGGCAGTCGCCGGCGTCAGCGGCCGGGGTGAGGACCTGCATCCTCACCGTCCCGTCCGGTCTCACGATCGGGTCGGAGGTCTCAAGGCCCCGGTCCAGGAACGGTGCCAGGTGGGGGCGCATTTCGTCACAAGCCACCTGGAACGGGTCTGCGTTGGCCCGCGTCACGGCGTCAGACAGAGCCAGGCGGGCGTCCGCCTCGCCCAGCTGCGTGGCCGGTGCGTCTCCCTCGACCTCCAGGTCGAACCCGCGTGAGCTGACCGTGATCCGACCGCGCAGGCCAGGAGTGGACAGGCCGTCGGGGGTCGGTACGGGAGCCAGGTCGATGTCTGCGATGACGGTGCGGGCCTGCGGGTCGAACCGGGTCATCATCTCCTCCTCGGTGTCGATCCCGGCCGGGGTGACTGCGTCAAGGCGCCCCAGAAGTTCGCTGACCAGGGCTCTGTCAGCCAGGTAGCGCTCCCAGTCACGGCCCAGCTCCTCGGCGAGGTCGCTCAGCGCCACGCTGCGGCACTGCGTGCCGGGGACTCTGTAGGTGGCCCGCTGGTCCTCCTCGTCCCACAGTACCTCGACGGAGATGGCATCCATCGCCCCGAAGTGCTCACCCCAGGTGACGTCACGCCCCAGTCGCGTGGGGGCCTGGAGCCCCTCGATCAGCGTGTGCACCTGTGCGGGCACATTCTCAGTGACCGCGTAGAACACCCCTGCGTCTGTCTCGTCGATGCACGCCATCGGTTCGTCGATTTTCATGATGCTCCTCTTTCCTGGGGGATTGGCGGGGGCTTCTCTCGCCCCCGGTGATAACTCAAGTGTACACCTCTATACCATTAGGTGTAAAGTGGTGTACCACCATCTAGTGTGTGATGCGTGTCATTTAATGCGGGGTGTTAGCCAATCGTCCAGCGAAACGCGGGATACGCCTGTAGCCTGGGCGACTCTGCGTTTCGGTACCCCGCGTTCTACGGCGGCGACCGCTGCGCCACGAAGCTCGGCCCGCGCCGCCGCCAACGCCGCCTCCCCCGCGCGTACCGCCGCTGCCGCTTCCTCCAGCTCCAGTCGGCCGGCAATGAACCGCGTTGCTGCACTCAGTGAGAGCTGCTCCTCGTCCGTGGGCCAGTGTCGCGCACGGATGTGCCCGTGCGCCGCGGCAAGCGCCCGCGTCGCATCCTCATCCGCACCGCCGAAGGCACGAAGCTCCTTGGCCGCGTCGTCGAAATCTGTCATGACGGTCCCTTTCTGTGGTGGCGCCCGGCGCTCCACAATGGGGCGCCGGGCGCTGGTGATGGGTTAGGCTAGGCGGCGGCTGCCCGCTCGGCCACCGCGAGCAAGGCGGAGCTCAGGTAGCCGTGGTCTTCGACGTCGTTGCCGATGGTGGTGGTGGGCAGGCCGGGCGCCCGGAAGCAAATATCCGCAACGTGCTCTCCCTTGGCCATCACCTGGTAGGTGTCGCCGTCCTTGGTGATGTTGGTGGTGTCCATTGGATTCTCCCGGTGGTAGTGAGTGCTTCCTGCCCCCTTGCGATAACTCTATGGTACACCCCTTTACTATCAAGTGTAAAGAGGTGTACTACTGTCGAGTATGTGACGCACGCCTCGTTGCGCCTGTTCATCCCCTACATCGAGCCTTGCCCATTGCCCTGCTGGCTCGCGTCCTAGAAGCAATCGTCGATGCTGGGCGCGGCACACCGCCGGCGTCGTGCGGCGTGAGGATCACAGGGGTATCGGGCACTACGTCCACGTTCCACGTCCGACGGAGCTAGCCTGACTAGCGTCGTCGGTCGGGGTGGTGTCAGCGTGAGGCAGGGTGTGGGGGTTGAGGTTGTTGAGGATTTCGTGGACTTCGACGCCGGTGAGTTCATCCTTGTCGGTGAGCACTGTTTCGATGGCGGTGATAGCGTCCTGGCGTTCTGCCAGGAGCTGTTTGTCGGTCTCGATGGCGTGGGTAATGAGGTCGCCGGGGTTGGGTGCGCCGGTGTAACCGTCGGGGCGCCAGGCGGCTGCGGTGAGTGTGACGGCCTGGCATAGGGCCTTGTCGATGTCGCTGCTGGAGCCTGCGTTGAGGATGCCGTCGATGGTGTCTTGGGCGGCGCCGGCGACGGTGATCTGGAGACGCACCCACATGGTGTGCGCCGGTCCGGCGGATGGGATCGGAGGGAAGTACTCAACATTCCCGCCCACGTTGCCTTGCTGGTGGACGTCGGCGGACTTGACGGTGCCTCCCAGCGCGTGGGTGATGACGGCGTGGGCGGCTTCGTGCCTGCGTCGCTGCGTGATGGAGATGTCTTCGCCGAGCTCACGCTGGTTCCAGAGTGGCTCCAGCCGTTTGACGGCGTCCTTTGTGGACTCGCCCTCGTTCTTGTGGATCTCGGCCCAGCGCTCCAGATCGCTCGTGGTGCCGGCTCCCAGGCGAGCCGCCCGAGCCACACCCAGCGGGGTTACCGTGTACGCGGTAGGCCTGCCTCGGTCTCCCACCACCATTGCTGCGCAGTTCCGGATGATGCTGCCGAGCAGCACGATCACAGCGGAGAAGATGATCCCTGCCGCCTGCTGGTAAGGGGGAGCGGACAGAGCTCTCTCCAGGATCCTCATCAGGCCAGCAGAATGGTAGAGAACGACGCCGAGGAGGATGACGGCGACTATCACCCGGCGCAGATAGTACATCATGGTCTTAATCCTCTCGGGCATAGATAACACATGCGACTCTCACATCCAGGAAAGAGCTTTGATTAGTGGGGTGTCAACGGCTGTCTTAATGCGGGTTCTGTGTTTGGGAGTCGGATTTGCAGCCAGTAAGGCCGCTCGTACTGAGACGGGTATAGAACTAACGAATGAGGCTAAGCTGACCTGTGAACGACTATTCTTGAGAGTCTTCACCATTTCGTTATGGACGGTCGCTGGTTCGAGCTTAGCAAAGACCTGGCGCAGCTTGGAGCGAATCTTCGTATTCGGTACATTTGGAACCTCTTGCCCTAAGTGGGACAAGATTTCTGTCGCTTCATCGAGGCGAAGAATGTCAAGGATCATCGTGGGATTAATGCGCTCTGGACAGTTCTGAGGTAATCGGATTGTCTGCAACCTAAGTTGTCCGGAAAGTGTAATGATACCTACGTCTTCAGCGGCAATCTGAAGAACTTCTGAAAGGTGTGATTCACTGACTACCACGTTGACTTCGGCAAACACCTGACGATAGTTTTCAAGTTGATTTTTCAGTCGAACCAGAGAATCGCGTTCGGATTTAATTTCATAGGCCGTAGACGTTTCATTGAGAACTACGACATCAGCTTTGCATGATCCAGCTCGAACTTCATTGAGAAGTGTTGCAGCATTCAAGCCTCGGCGAAGTAAAATATTATCCGTAATTGCGGAACGGTATACGTAGTCGCTACGAAATCTAGACTCACTTAGTAACTCGAATGCCTGATCGAGTGCGGCTCCGACTGTTGCTTCAGGTGGCACGTATACGTTAAGGCGAGTGTGGTTGACTAGTCTAGCAAATAGAGGAGAACGACCATACTTACTGAAGTCTCGCAGTATCGCCGCCGAAAACAGACGGCTAAGTGCTGAGGCTTCGCTTTTGTCGAGCGTGAGCCCGAGCATATAGTTTCCACTCATAGCTCTCTTCTTCTGTGTTTGACTCAGCATTTCCTACCCTCTTGTAGGATGCGCGCACGCTTGGTTAGCCATCTACCTCTACAGCCAGTTCCAGATCCGGAGCGTTGAGGTTGTTGAGGATCTGGTGGACTTCGACGCCGGTGAGCTCGGCCTTGTCGGTGAGCGCCGTTTCAATGGCTGCGATGGCGTTCTGGTGTTCTGTCAGGATCTGTTTGTTGGTCTCGATGGCGTGGGTGATGAGGTCACTAGGGTTGAGCGGGCCGGTGTAACCGTCGGGGCGCCAGCCCGTGGCCACGAGGACAACAGCTGCTCTGAGAGCACAGTCGACGTCCGTCCCGGAGCCATGAGCCTCACAGTCATCGAGGACGTCCTGCGCGAGGCCCGCCAGGTAGACCTGGGTGCGGTACCAGCTGACTTTGGCGATCCCTGGATGCGGCAACGGGATAAGCTCCTCGTAGTGACCGTCCCGGCTCAGGCACCTATGTGTGTTGACGGACAGGACTGTGCCACCCTGTGCCCAGGCGACGACGACGTGGGCGGCTTCGTGGCGGTGCGTCTGCTTGATGCTGCCGGCGTACCTGCTGCTGTTTGCCTCATCCCAGACTGGTCGTAGCCGTTCGACGGCGTCCTTGGTGGACTCATCCGGGTTCTTGTGGATCTCGGCGTAGATTTCCCTGGTACTACGCAGAACGGCGGTGTCGTCCGAGGAGCCCAGCCTGCGTTTGATGAGGTCAACTACCTCACTGAACATGGCTTTGATGAGAGTACAGAAGATGTATCCCGTCACGATGAGAATAACAATGAAGGAGACGATCTGTGCTCGTATACTCGGGGATGCTGCTATGAACATCTTCAGAAATGTGATCAGGTCGTCGAAGTACGTGAGGAAGAGCCACACGAGGAGACCGAAGGTGATGGCTCGACGGAGATCGCGGCGCCAGTTGATCATGGTTTCAGTTCCTTTCGGGTAGATGAGGTGTGCGAGAACTAGTTTTGTACGCGGGTTTTGGACACCACCACGTCGGTGTGTCGCCGGCGAACCGGGACGTGTTCAAAATCGGTCAGTTCCGGACGTGAAATTATTCCCATGTGATCATTTGTGTCACACCTAACCGATTAAGTACATTTAGGATGCCTTCAAGATGGTCAACCTCGTCACGCAGTAGGTGTACCTCACTTGGTATTCGAGGCTGTATCGATTTAATCTTATTCTGACACTCCCGTAGTTGTTTCACTGCGTCAATCAACTCCAGCACCTGATGCGTGATTCTAGCAACGCGCACGGGTGGTCGCGCATCCCCATACGCCATCATCGTGGATTCGTCAAACCGCGCCTCGCTGATCGACGTTCCCCAACGATCCAGGCGATACCCATTGGCCGCAAGTCCTGTTGTAAAGATGTCCGACGTTTTGTCTATATCCGCACGTTCTATTTTGGTAATAGACATTGCGTTCAAGTCGGCACTTAATAGTGCCACCTCATCGCCTGGCTCAAGGGATAATACGTCCCAAATCAACGCACATTCCCAAATACGACAGTTCTCTAGAAGATTGAAAACAATATCATCAATGTTCCTAGTTTTTATAGGGGCGGTTAATTTTATGGTATTATAGGCCCACTCTCTAACTGCGGGACCTAGCCCAGGGAGGGCGGCGTACCTAATCGTTGTCTCAACCTCCGAAATTAGGTACCGCTGGATCGACCTCGTATTTAACCAACCCAGATTCAGAGTGTGCTTTACAAATCTAGACAGAATAGCCTCTGGTGTTGTTTTCCGTTTCATACTGCATTTCCACTTAATCTAAATCGGTCACTTCTGAACATCGGAGACATCGCTGACTTCATCATTGGAGAGAACGCTCAAGTGTTTAACTCTTAGAGTTACGAAAATACTGAGAATCGTAAGCGTAATAATGACTATACCGAAGATCGGTATGAAGAACATGCCGAACAGTACAAAAATTATCGAAATCGGACTATATAAATCGCCTTCACTAGGGAAAGAGCACCACGCAAGACAGTAAACTAAAATGTATAGAGTCAGCCAGCACCACAGGCGATTTCGCTCGGCATTCAGTGTTCTCATCGTGGAACGTTGCACTACTGGATCAAGTGACGTATATAGATTCTTCGCCCTAGTGAAAGAGTTACCTAAGAGGATTTCCTTGTACGCTGAGTTGTTTACGGACTTCATTATCCTCACGTTCTCCTCCGATGTTTCAATATCAGTCACTTACGGACGATTGTGTCGCGAGTGTCCGCAGCGTTTTTCTACCTGTGGTCAACTGTTAGGCGGTACCCGTTTTCTGTGTCCTGCTGTTTCACTG
>ERZ772973.595-NODE-595-length-16643-cov-4.38335_pt1 | contig 16643 bp, 18 predicted proteins | sample MGYA00580672_ERZ772973 | MGnify/ENA primary metagenome ERZ772973 (study PRJEB29015, sample SAMEA2737938) | human oral metagenome | biome: human oral; feature: human-associated habitat; material: dental | place: China | collected 2152 ... | reverse complement strand
CGGCGAAGGCAAATGTGGCGGCAACCGCAAGATGAAGTAAGCCGTTGAGCCATCCATCGTGGGGCGGCCGGTTTCGCCGACCGCCTCTCACGATGGGACGGCTCTGTCACGCCCGGCGCGGTCCGGGCGTGTTCCGAATCGTTCAGCCCTGGGCCAGGCTGCCGGCGATGGAGGCCGCAGGCCGGGTCACACGGGGTGAAGGGTGAGGCATGAAAAGGGGAGAAGGAGTGATGACGAGAGATTCCCGGGATGTGCGGTTGCTGCATCGTGCCGGGCTGGGCCTGCGACGGAGTCTGCTGGCCGACACGCTGGCCATGCTGGAAACAGGCACGATGGACGTGGTGGCCTTCTTCGAGGTGGCGCCCGAGAACTGGAGCCGTCTGGGCGGACGCTTTTCGCGGGACCTGTCGGCAATCAGCGAGCACCGGCCGCTGGCCTGTCATGGCCTGTCGCTGAACCTGGGGGGCAGTGACGGTCTGGACATGCAGCTTCTGGCCGAAGTGAAGGCCTTCATGCGGACCTACCGGATCTCCCTCTACACCGAGCACCTGTCGTGGTGCGGGCACGAAGGGCAGCTCTATGACCTGTTGCCGCTGCCGGCCACCTACGAGACGGTGCGTCATGTGGCCCAACGCATCGCCCAGGTGCAGGACTACATGGGCGAGCAGATCGGCATCGAGAATGCCAGCTACTATGCGGCGCCCGAAGGCGCCGAGATGGATGACGCCACCTTCGTGCGCGAGGTGGTGAAGGAAGCGGGCTGCCTGCTGCACCTGGATGTGAACAACGTCTACGTGAACAGCTGCAACCACGGCTTCGACCCCTACGAATATATGCGGCAGCTGCCGCTGGAGCGCACCTGCTACATGCACGTCGCAGGCCATCACGTCGAAGACGATGGACTGATCATCGACACGCACGGCATGCCGGTGATCGATCCGGTCTGGCAGCTGCTGGAATTTACCTACGACCGGCTGGTCGACGCCGGGCTGGACCCGGTGGCCATTCCCAGCTGTCTGGAACGGGACTTCAACTTCCCGCCGCTGGCCGAGCTGGTGGATGAAGTCGGCACCATCGACCGGATGCAGCGCGAGGCCTCGGCGCGTCGCGCGGCGCGAATGCAGGCCGAGGTCGGGAAGGCTGGCATGGAGAAGACCGGCGTCGAGGTGCCTGGATCGTCCGATGCTGCCAAGGTCCCGGCGAAAACGGAACGCGGTGCCCCGCAGGACCGGGGAGTGCTGGTGCCATGACAGCCAGGCAGGGGCCGAACAACGGCCAGCAAGCGGATACTGCACCTGCACCGGCGGCACGCCAGACAGGCGCGGGTCAGGCGTCGTCAGCCCCCGGCCTGGCCCGCATGCAGGGCGACTGGTCGAGCTATTTCCGGCAACCCGGCGTCGCACCGCGACCGACAGGCACGGAGCCGCGCCGCATCGATGTCTACGCCTCGCTACTGCGCAACAACATTGGGAGCTTCATCCATCAGTGCTTCCCCCTGTGTGAGGCGCTGATCGGCACGTCGCACCTGGAAGCGCTCATCGACCGCTTCTTTGCAGAAGGACGCTGGCACACCTCACCGTTCTTTCACGAGATCCCGAAGGCCTTCGTGGACTTCCTGCAGGCAGAGGACGCGCCTGCCGATGAATCCTTGCCCCCCTGGCTGGCCGAGCTGGCGCACTACGAGTGGCTGGAGCTGGCCGTGGAGACGGCGCCGGACGTACCGCTTCGTGTCGGTCCGCAGGGACTGGCGCTGTGCCCGGCCCTGCAGCTGGGCGGATACGCCTACCCTGTCCACACCATCGGTGCCGAGGACGCCGAGGTGGTGCCGACCACCACCTTCGTGGCGGTATACCGGGACCGCCAGCACCAGGTGCGCTTCAACGTGCTGACGCCGGCGGCCGCGCAGTTGCTGGATGCCCTGCAGGACAACGGCTGCGACTGGCAGGCCGCCTGTGAGCAGCTGGCCTCCCATTGGGGGCTGGCGGCGGATGAACTGGCCGGGCAGGTCGCACCGTTGCAACAGCAGTGGCTGGCCGACGAGCTGCTGCTGCGCCCAGGCACCGCGCAGCCCACGGTAGCCGGCTGATTCCCCATTTTCCGACATTCACCTGGAGATGATCATGCGTGTTTCCTGTTCCAATGCCGCCGGTTCTGCCCTGGGGGGCGAAGGCGGGAGCGGACGTTGTGGGCTGTCGCAGCCGCCCTGCCGTATCCGTCGTGCGCTCGACAGTCTTGCGCCCTGGGTGGGGCTTCTGTTCCTGCGCCTGCTGATCGGCTGGGAGTTCCTGGAGTCCGGCCTGGAGAAGCTGGGCGGCGAGAACTGGTTTGCCGACATCCAGGAGCAGTTCCTGTTCCCGTTCAACCATCTGCCGGCCGAGCTGAACTGGCAGCTGGCCATGTGGTTCGAGATTGTCGGGGGCCTGGCGCTGATGCTGGGGCTGGGCACGCGCTTCTTTGCTCTGGCGCTACTGGTGGTCACGATCGTGGCCACGGCTGCCGTGCACTGGCCGGCCGAATGGCATTCGCTGGCCGAGCTGGCGCAGGGCTATGTCATCACCGATGATGGCCATGGCAACTTCAAGCTGCCGCTGATCTTCATGGTCATGCTGTGGCCGCTCATGTTCTTCGGGGCCGGCCGGATCAGCCTGGATGCGCTGCTGGGGGCCGTGCTGCGTCGCAAGGCGCGCTGAGCCTGCGTTCAGACCGAAAAGGGCCTCGTTACGAGGCCCTTTGTCGTTTCAGGGGGCTGGCTTGCGCGGTGCGTCGCCGGCATCCTCGGGCGCAGCGTCGCTGCCCGCCTCTTGGCCGTCCTCGTTGATGTCGGCATAGCGCTTCATGATCTGGTGCAGCGCCTCGGTGTTGTGTTTGAAATGGCGGCAATCGGCGCAGAACAGCAGATGCAGCCGAACTCTCAGCCGTTCTGCCAGCGTAAGCGCATCGTCCTGGTCCTGGGCTTCGGAAATCAGCCGGGTCACGCGCAGGCATTTCCGGTTGTCGGGGGCTTCGTACTTCATGCGGCGTGACCGTCCGTCTTGCGGGTTCGCGGGGAGCGGGCGGCGTCATCGCCCAGCCAGTTCTGCTGCAGGCACTTCTGCAGCTTCAGGCGTGCCCGATAGAGCATCACGTTGATGTTGTTGCCGGTGAGTTGGGTCTGGGTGCTGATCTCCTGGGTACTCAGCCCCAGGTGCTCGCGCATCATGAAGACCTGGGCCTGGATGCCGGGCAGCCTGTCCAGACAGCGCTGCAGCACCTGCCAGAACTCACGATCGGTGCACAGCTGCTCGGGCGAGCCCAGGGTGCCGGGGCCGGCGTCCTGTTCCCAGTGGCCATCAGCCCGGAACAGCAGGGCTTCCAGATCGTCGCCCTCCGGATCCTCGTCCTGCACGTAGCTGACCTCGCGTGACTGACGGCGATAGCGGCCGCGCAGGGCATCGGCAATCTTGTGCTTGAGAATGGCAAAGACCCAGGTCTTGAGCGCGGCCTCGCCCCGAAAGGCATCGGCTCGGTCGAAGGCTGCCACGAAGGCATCCTGCACCACGTCCTCGGCCAGCTCGTCATCGCCCAGCTGACGTGCTGCATAGGACAGCATCTGGGGGCGGAAGGCGGCCATCTGTTGCGTCGCGTTCATGGCGGGCAAGAAAGCGGGGATTCCTCTGAACAGGTTCTTCTGGGAGGCTGGCCACGAAACAGGAGGAGGTGGCTGCCAGGGCTTGCTCCTGAAGGATCCCGACGGGTCCCGGAGCATGAGACCGGGATTATGCAGTGATGTGCAGGGACGGTGGGGCAGAACGTGTCGTGTGCCGGCCTCGACGCCGGCAACTGCCCTGAGCCCTGGGTGGCGGGAGGACGGAAATTGCCGTGAATGTTGGCCAATTTGTACCAAAGGGATGGCAATTTTCGGGTTTTCCGGCATCATCACGGAGTACCTTCATGTTGGGACAGAGGCAGGAAAGAAGCTTCGATGCTGTGTTTCTCGATCAGGGGTTGGCGGGTGGCCAGCACCAGGATGGCGGACGACGACGCCTGGCGGGCGTGGGTGGCGAATCCGTCGATCGCCCAGGACCTGCCGCCTCAGCGTCCGGCGCTGGAGTTCCTGGGGGCCATGCGGCGTCGTCGCCTCAGCGGCGTGGCGCGCCTGATGGTCGATGCGGCCTGGCCGCTGGTGCAGGACGACGAACACCTGCCCGTGGTGTACGTGTCGCATGATGGCGAGATCAACCGAAGCTTCGAGCTGTGGCTGACGCTCCTGAAAGAAGGGACCGTCTCGCCCACATCGTTCGGGCTGTCCGTTCACAATGCCCTGGTGGGGCAATGGTCGATGCTGCGGCGGGACGGCAGTGAGAGCACCGCCCTGTGTGTGCGCTCGGCACAGCTGGAAACCGGCGTGGTCGAAGCCTGCGGCATGCTGGCGGACGGTGCGCCCGCCGTGCTGGTGGTCGTGGCGGACGATCCGCTTTCTTCCGAATACCCGGTGAAGGCCCGGCGGGCGCCGTTTCCCTATGCGCTGGCCATGGTTCTCGTGCCGGGGAACGACTGGAGGCTTTCCTGGGAAAGGGAAGAGGGCTCGCTGGAACATCTTTCCAAAGAGGGCGGCCGCGCGCCCGGGCAAGAGGGGGGCAGGGCGCCGGACGTGCCTTACTGGGGGGCGCTTGACTGGATCGCTCATCGTCTGCAGGACAGGCGTGCCTTTTCCGTCCCCGGAACCCGTCAACGCTGGCATTGGCAGCGGCAGACATGAGCGCTCCGCCGTCGATGCCTTCGCTTCGGCCCTGGCAGCATGTCCTGAACGGATTCGTGATCGCCTGGCGTTTCGTGGCGGTGCTGATTGCGTTTGCGCTGTTCGGTTCGGTGGGGATCCTGTTCCTGCTGGTGCTCTGGCCGCTGCGCAATCCTCCGCCCCACAAGGCCATGCAGCGCCAGCTGCTGGCGCGACGCATCGTGGCCGCCAGCTGGCGGACGCTGCTGGGCTGGCTGCGCCTGACGGGCGTGATCTCCGTCCGGATGGAGGGCTTCGAACGTCTGGGGCGGCCGGGGCAGCTGGTGCTGGCCAACCACCCGTCACTGCTGGATGTGCTTTTCCTGGTGGGGTACGTGCCGGGCATCAACTGCGTGGTCAAGGCGTCGCTGCTCGGCAATCCGACGATGCGCACCCCCATCCTGGCCTGCGGCTACGTGCTCAACGATGTCTCGGAGCGGATTCTTGCCGATTCTGATGCCGCGCTCCGTCAGGGGCAGACGCTGCTGGTCTTTCCGGAGGGCACGCGCACCGGTCCGGACGGGGTCATTCGCCTCAATCGGGGGGCGGTATCGATCGGCCTTCGCAGTGCTTCCGTCATCACGCCGGTCACCGTCCGGATGACGCCTCGCGGGCTGGGGAAAGGGGAGCCCTGGTATAGAATTCCATTTTCAAGATATCGTTATGAGCTGCGTGTGGGCGCAGACATCGATCCTCGGGACTGGCTGGCTGAAAAGCCGCTGCCAATCGCCTCTCGGCGTCTGAACGATCATCTGCAGGATTATTTTGCGCGGGAGCAAGCACATGGATGACCTGAGGCAGTCCATCAAGGTTCTGATCATCGAAAGCCTGAATCTGGAGGACATCACGCCGGCCGACATCGACGATGACGCCCCCCTGTTCGGCACGGATGGTCTGGGGCTGGATTCGGTGGATGCCCTGGAACTGGGCCTGGCCCTGCAGAAGAAGTTCTCCTTCCGTCTGGATGGAGAAAACACGGCATTGCGCGAGCACTTTCACAGTGTCGCCACGCTGGCGGATTTCATCGGCAAAATGAAGGCTGAGGCGAGGGGTTGAGCCATGCTGAACAGGGAGCAGGTCCAGGAGATTCTGAGCAAGGCGCTCGTTGAGCTGTTTGAAATCGATCCGTCGAAAATCACCCTCACGGCCAACCTCTACGAGGACCTTGAAATCGACAGCATCGATGCCATCGATCTGATCGACCATATCAAGCGCGAAACGGGTTATCGCCTGGTGGCCGATGATTTCCGCTCGGTGCGCACGGTGGGTGATGTTGTCGAAGCCGTCATGAAGAAGATGGAAGAGAACGGCGGGTGAGACTGTCGTGGCAGGTTCTTGTCGCCGTCCTCAGCCTGGCCTATCCACTGGCGTGGTACTGGGGGCGTGAGGCTGGCCTGTTCAGCTGGCTGGCCGGCGGCATGGCCGTGCTCTGGGGGGTCAGGGCCCTCCTGCAGCGAACGCGCGGGCAGCGTGTGCTTTCCTGGGTGCTGGCCGCCTTCTTCGTGCTGGTGCTGCTCTTCGAGCGCCAGCATGCCATGTACTGGTACCCGGTGCTGGTCAACCTCCTGATGCTGGCGCTTTTCGGGGGCAGCCTGCTGACGGGGCAGAGCATTGTCGAACGGCTTGCCCGGATGCAGCACCCGGATCTTCCGCCCCGTGGTGTACGCTACACGCGACGGGTCACGCAGGTCTGGTGCGGTTTCTTCCTCTTCAACATCGCGGTCATCCTCGCGTTGATCGCCAGCAGCTCCTGGCGTGCGTGGGCGCTGTACACGGGAGTCATTGCCTACGGTCTCATGGCGCTCCTGTTTTCCATCGAATGGCTGTATCGACGCCGGGTCATGCGCCTCGATGCTCAATCATGATGCGCGATGCCGTCGTCATGGTGCCTGCATTCGGCTTTCCGAGTCCTGAATCCTGACAGCGAGGGTCTTTCGCGAACATGTGGTGCCCGTTGCAGAGACTGCTGCTCAATCCCCTGATGCAGCCTGCCCGCGTAGGGGTGGAGCCCGAGTGGACGCGCGCCGATTTTGTCGCGCAGGCACTGCGGGTGGCCGCACGTCTGCGCGAAACCCGGCCTCGGGCCGTTGCACTGCATTTTTCCGATGCAGCGCGCATGGCATGCGCCTTCCTGGCGTGTGCGCATGAAGGGGTTGCCATGGTCCTGCCGCCCAACCTGGCGGCAGACAACCTGGCCTGGGCGAGCGAAAGGGCTGATGTCTGGATGACCGATGGCCACACGCCGAGCCAGGCCCGGGAGGTGGCGAACGCAGCGCAGGCTGCGGGTGATGCTCAGGCGGGAAGGGGCAATATCGAGGTCTGGACGCTCACCGACGAGGCGATCCTCGTGGAGGCCCTCCATGGCAACCTGTCTGCCCAGACAGCCCAGACAGCCCAGACAGCCCAGACAGCCCAGACAGCCCAGACAGCCCAGGCGGCAGAGCAGTGTGCGCCGTGCCCTGCAAACCGTGCCGAGGGTCATGAGGGCGCCGGGCAGATCCCTGCGCATCTCCTGAAGCTGGATACGGAAGTCTGGCTCAAGACATCCGGCTCCACTGGGCAGCCGCAGATCATCTGCAAGACGGTGGCCCAGTTTCAGGCCGAGGCAGAGGTGCTGGCCCAGTACTGGGGCCTGGCTGATGAGGTGCCCGTGGATGCCGTCGTGGGGAGCGTGTCGCCGCAGCACCTGTACGGTCTGAGCTTCCGCGTTGTCCTGGCGCTGTGCGCGGGCTGGCCCATTCATCGGATGCAGTGTGTCTACCCGGAAAGCCTGCTGGCCGCGGCTCTCCCGATACGCCGAAGCGTCTGGATCTCCAGTCCGATGCTGCTTGATGCGCTGGGTGAAGACCGGGTGGGCCTGCGCCTGCGGGGCAGCGTGAGCCGGCTGGTGTCGTCCGCGGGCAGTCTTTCGGCGGCCACCAGCGAGCGTCTGCACCGGCAGCTGGGCATCCTGCCCGACGAGATCTACGGCAGTACCGAAACCGGAGTCATTGCCCATCGTCAGAGCAGCGGCCCCTGGCAGCCCCTGCCTTCGGTGCAGCATGGTACCGACGCCGAAGGGGCCCTGTGGGTCGATTCGCCCTGGTCGGGCGGGCGTCGTCAGCTGGCGGACCTGGTCTCTTCGCAGGGAACGGGTTTCGTGCTCGAAGGGCGTCGTGACCGCATCATCAAGCTGGCGGACAAGCGCGTTTCCTTGGCGCACGTGGAGGCGAGGCTGAAGGAACATGCCTGGGTGGCGGACGGGGCCTGCGGGCTGAGCCCCGTCCACAAGCGCCTGGCCGTGGCCCTGGTCCTGTCTCCTGAAGGGGGCACCGCGTGGCGTGAGCAGGGGCGTGCCAGCGTCCTGAACGCACTGCGTGATCATCTGCGCGGCAGCCTGGATGTGGTGGCATTGCCGCGCAGCTGGCGCGTCGTGGATCGCCTGCCCCGGGATGCGCAGGGCAAGCTCCCGCTGGCGGCCTGGCAGCGTCTGTTCGAGGCTCGTCCGCGGGCGCCCGAGTGGGTACGCCTGGAGGACGACGCAGGGGATCGGCAAGCACGGTTCTCCGGGCGGGTGCCCTGGGATCTTGTCCACTTCGGGGGACACTTTGCCGAGTTCCCGCTGGTGCCCGGCGCGGTGGAGCTGGATTGGGCCATCACGCAGGCCAGGACGGCCTTCACGCTGCCGCCGCACCTGATTCGTACCGAGGCGCTCAAGTTCCGGCAGTTCGTGCGGCCCGGCGACACCCTGGAACTGACGCTGGACTGGCAGCCTGACAAGGGGCGACTCGTGTTCGAACTGAAGGGGCCGGACGGCATCTGCGCTTCCGGGCGACTGGTGCTGTCGGCCCATCGTGAATCATGAAAGTTGCAGCGCTGATACCCCATTACGATCATGCCGGGACACTGCCGACCGTGGTGTCGGCCATGCGTGCGCAGGGCCTTCCGGTCCTGATCGTCGATGATGCGTCCCCCGAACGTTGCCGCCCGGTGCTGGACGAGCTGGCCAGGCAGGACGAGGTTCTGGTTCGTCACCTGCCCGTGAACCGGGGCAAGGGAGGCGCCGTGAAGGTGGGGATGGCCTGGGCGCATGACCTGGGTTACGACCACGTGCTGCAGGTCGATGCCGATGCCCAACATGCGCTGGGTGACGCAGCCCGCCTGCTGGAGGTGGCCCGTGCGCAACCCGAGGTAGTGGTCTGCGCCGAACCGGTCTACGGAGACGACGCACCGCGTGCGCGCCTGTATGGGCGCAAGCTGACCAATTTCTGGGCCGCGATCAATTCGGGCTCCCGCCAGATCCGCGACGGCATGTGCGGTTTCCGCATCTACCCGCTGGGTCCGGTCCTGAAGCTTCTGAAAGCGCACCGGACGGGCGATCGCATGGATTTCGACATCGAGGTGCTGGTTCTTCTGGTGTGGGCGGGCGTTCCTCTGGCATGGGTCCGTACCCCGGTGAAATACGAGCCGGGCGGCATTTCGCATTTCCAGCCGTGGCGTGACAACCTGCTCATCAGCCTGATGCACGCCCGACTGTTCTTCCGGATGCTGGGCCGCAGGGTGTCGAAATGGCTGCGGGGGGCCCGATGAGCGCGGATCCTGCCGGACACTGGTCCCGACAGCAGGAGCGGGGTGTTCCCGGACTTCTCTCGCTGTCGGTCTGGCTGTGCAGGCATTGTCCCCAGTGGCTGCTGCGTCCGATCGTCTCCGGGGTGGTGGGGTATTTCTTCCTGACCGCGCCCGGGCCGCGTCGCTGCATCCGTGCCTACCACACCCGCTTGCGCAACACCTATCCCGACGTGGTGCTGCCGTCATGGGCACCGGTCTGGCGGCAGTTCCTGGCCTTCGGGCAGGCCATTGTCGACCGCTTCGCAGTCTGGCAGGGGCGCATCAGCTACCAGGATCTGGTGGTGGAAGATCCGGACGGGCTCTACCCGGATATCCAGCGAAGTGCCCAGGGAGGCGCTGCTGGACAGCTGCTGGTGTGCTCGCATCTGGGCAACGTCGAGATCTGTCGGGCGCTGGTGTCGCACAACGAGGGCTTCGTGCTGAACGTGCTCGTGCACAGCAAGCATGCCGAGCGCTTCAACCGGGCCCTGCGGCAGGCAGGCGCCAGCGAGATCCGTCTCATCCAGGTCGTGGAGCTTGATCTGCCCCTGATGATGCAGCTGAAGGAGCGCATCGAGGCCGGCGAATGGCTGGCCATCGCGGCAGACCGCACCCCGGTGCGGGGCGAGAAGACGGTGAAGGTCGATTTTCTGGGGAAGCCGGCCCTGATGCCTCAGGGGCCCTGGCTGCTGGCCGGGCTTCTGGGGGTGCCGGTGAATCTGGTGTTCTGCAGCCGCCATGACGAGCGCTACCGGCTGCGTCTGGAAAGGTTTTCCGAAGCACCGCGCTGGTCACGCGCCGAGCGCCCCGCCATGGTGGCATCGCTGGCACAGCGCTTTGCCCATCGGCTGGCCGAGGAATGCCGTCAGGTCCCTTTGCAGTGGTTCAACTTCTACGACTTTTGGGCGCAGGATGATGATCAAGGAAACACGTGAGCTGTCATCGGTACGGCATCCGGGCGGTCCGGAGAGCGGGCATCGTCGTGCCTGGAAAGGCATCCGCACGGGAATGAGGCAAGCGCTTCGCCTCCTGCTGGTGGCGGCGCTGCTGTTCGTTGCACCGTCAGCCATGGCTTTCGATGTCGGCGACCTGCAGAAGCTGCTGCAGAAGGAAGAGCAGGTGCAGGGGCAGTTCAGCCAGGCGCGATATCTTCGCGGGCTGCCTGATCCCCTGCGCAGCAGCGGCGATTTCAATATCGTGCCCGGCCAGTCACTGTTGTGGCATGTGCGCAGCCCCTTTGAATACAAGGTGCGCATGGATGCGGAGGGACTGGAACACTGGGCCGATGGCCGCTGGCAGCGCGACAGGCAGACCGGTACGGGCGACCGGGCGCAGCTCGCATTCTTCCGGGACATCATTGGCGGGCGGTTCGAGAGCCTGAGCCAGCATTTCTCGATGCAGCTGAGCGGTGACGAAAAGCGCTGGCAGTTACATCTGACCCCCTCCAGCGTCCTGATGAAACAGATCTTTGCGACCATCGACATCACGGGCGATGCCTATGTGCGCACCGTGAAGATCGCCGAGGCGCAGGGGGATCGCATGGAGCTTGAGTTCTCGGCGTTGAGCCATGGCCAATAGGGGCTGGCTTCGCTGCGGCCAGTGGCTGCTGGCCGCGCTGGTACTGACGGCTGCGGCGTTGCTGCTTCAGGCTTCGCGTACCGGCGCGCTTGTCGAGACCGGCATGCAGAGCCTGTTGCCAGCCTCTCACGTCGTGGATGAGGCCGAGCTGCGAGCAGAAGCGCAGGGGGAGCGCCTGCTCAACCAGCAGATGGTGCTGCTGGTGGGGGCGCCCGATGCGCGGCAGGCGGTAGCGGCCGCTGAGGAACTTGCCCAGCGCTGGCGTGCCAGTGGTCTGTTTGCCGAGGTGCGAGAGAAACTTCTGCCGGACCTGTCGGTGCTGCAGAAACAGCTGGCACCGCTGCAGCTGGCCTTGATGCCGACTGACGTGCTGGATCAGTTGCGCACGGATCCGGCCGCGTATTTTCTGCAGCGTGCCCAGGATCTGGGCAACCCGTTCGGCCGACCCTCGCTGTTTCCGGTGGCGGACGACTGGCTGGGGCTGGGGCGTTTTCTGCTGGGGCGGATGCCCGGTGACAACCGGCTGCGCTGGGATGCGTCGGCCGGAACCCTGCAAAGCGAGGACGCCGGGCTGACGTGGGTCTGGGTGCTGGCCAAACTGAACGGGGACGGCGGCATTGCCGGCGCACCGGTGAATCTGTTGCCATTGCTGGACGAAACCCGGGCAGCCGCGGAGGGCCTTGGTGTGAAGGCCCTGACAGCCGGGGGCGCGATATTCGCTGCCGAGGGCAGGGCCCGGGGTGAACTGGAATCACGCTGGATGAGTGGTGTGGGCATTGCGCTCACGCTGACGCTGCTGCTGGTCATCGTGCGCAGCCTGCGGGTGTTTTTCATCTTGCTGCCGTTGGGTGTCGGTTTCCTGCTCGGGCTCGCAGGCTGTGTGCTGGTATTCGGTCAGGTGCACGTCCTCACGCTGGTGGTGGGCAGCAGCCTGGTCGGGGTGATGGTGGATCTGCCCATGCACTGGCTGGCCCCCGCATTGCTGCAGACGGGATGGCGTCCCTGGCCGACCATGCGACGTGTGCTTCCGTCCTTCGGGGTCAGCATCGCCATTACGGTGGCGGGTTATCTGGCGTTGGGGGTGGCTCCTTTGCCCGTCCTGCAGGAGACAGCGCTCTTTTCCACGCTGGCGCTGTGTGGCGCAAGTGCTGCCAGCGCATTGTGGTTGCCGGCCTCCTTCGAGGGCTGGAGGCCGGTTCCGCGTCCGCAGGTGGCTCGGGCCATGGCAGCCCTGCATCGGGCCATGCTCGCTCTGCGGCGCAAGCCGTGGTTCTGGGGGGCGGCGTTGCTCGTTGTGGTTTCCGGCTGCTGGCGTGCAGACTGGCGTGATGACATCCGCCAGTGGGTCAGCAGCTCACCGAAGACGCTCGAACAGATGCAGGCGGTCGGCCGCTTGGGGGGGAGCATGGCTTCCGGGCGCTATCTGCTGGTGCAGGCGCCTGATGACGATACCCTGCTCATGCGGGATTCCGAGCTGGCCAGACACCTGTCGGCGCTGCAGTCGAAGGGGGATATCCAGGGCTTTCTGGCGCTCAGTCAATGGGTTCAGCCCGTGGGGCGCCAGCAGGAGATTCGCACGCTGCTGAATGATCTGTCTGCAAATGCATCGGCCTGGCAGCCGATGCGGGCATTGGGCGTGCCCGACGAGCGGATGCGTCAGGCCATCGCCAGCCTGGTGGCCCTGCCGCCGGTGGGGCTGGAACAAAGCCTGCAGAACGATCTGGCCATTCCCTGGCAGCCCCTGTACCTCGGGGCGGGGGCTGACGGTCAGGTTGCAGCCTTGCTCCAGATTCGCGGCGTGCAGGACATGGATGCCCTTCAGAACGTGTTGAAGGGGCTGCCATGGGCACGCCTCATCGACCGGCCGGCACGGCTCAACGCGCTTTTCCAGGATACCCGGGGTTCGGTCATCTGGCTTAAACTCCTGTCGTGGCTGGGGGCTGCCGTACTGCTGTCGGTGCTGTTCGGCTGGCGGCGGGCCGTGCTTGTATTGGCGGTGCCCACAGCGGCGGTGCTGGCCACGGTGGCCACGCTGGGCTGGGTGGGGCTGCCTGTCTCGCTGTTTGCAGTGTTCGGGCTTCTGCTGGCCTCGGCAATCGGCATCGACTATGCGGTCTATGCCCAAGGCGCGCGGCAGGGCGAGGGGCCTGAGCGATTTGCCGGCATTCTGCTGGCGGCGCTCACCTCCATGATTTCCTTTGCCCTTCTGGGCCTGAGCCATACGCCGGCCGTGTCCGGTTTTGGTATCTGTGTCACCGTGGGCATTGCATTCAACCTGGTGTTTTCCGCATGGCTGCCAGGTACGGCCCATGATGCCTCCGGTCTTCCGAAGGTCTGACGCATGGCCGGGGCACCACACCATCTTCAAGAAGGAACAACATGAACGACGTTGCGGATTTCGATGTGGCCATTATTGGTGCGGGGCCTTCAGGGTCCGTGTCGGCGGCCTTGTTGCATCAGCAGGGTTTCCGGGTCTGCGTGATCGAGCGCACGCATTTCCCCCGTTTCGTCATTGGTGAAAGCCTGCTGCCCTACAGCATGGACATCCTGGAAGAGGCCGATCTGGTTCGGGTCGTTCAGGCGCAGCAGGGATTCCAGTACAAGAACGGTGCGGCCTTCACGTGGGGCGAGCGCTACACCTGGTTCGACTTCACCGACAAGTTCAGCAAGGGCCCCGGCACCACCTTCCAGGTGCAGCGTGCCGTGTTCGACAAGATCCTGATCGACGAGGTCGAGCGCCGTGGCGTGACCGTCCGCTACGGACAGAACGTGACCGGCTACGAGGAAGTCGAGGGCGCATCAGGAGAGCACCTTGCACGTCTCAAGATCGAGGCGCCCGAAGGGGCCTACACCCTGCAGGCCCGCTTCGTGCTGGATGCCAGCGGTTATGGTCGCGTGCTGCCCCGTCTGCTGGGGCTGGAAAGGCCCTCCGTGCTGTCGCCGCGCAAGGCCATCTTCACGCATATCGACGATCGCATCGTGGGCGATGACTTTGACCGCAACAAGATCCTGATCAGCACCCACCCGGCCGATCGGGGTGTCTGGAGCTGGTTGATTCCGTTCGGCAACGGCCGTTCCTCCATCGGGTTCATCGGAGAGCCGGAATGGATCAACCAGCGTGCCGCCGGCCTGAAGGCCGCTGATGAAGGTGCCCTCAATGAGGCGCTGCTTCGGGGCGTGGTTGCCGAGATTCCCCGGCTGTCGCGCATTCTCCGGAATGCCGTCTGGGACAACGGTGTCCCGTTCAGCTCGATCTCGAATTACTCGGCCAATGTCACGACGCTGGTGGGACGCAACTTTGCGCTTCTGGGCAATGCGGCCGAGTTCCTCGACCCCGTGTTCTCCTCGGGGGTCACGGTGGCACTGCAATCGGCGCGTCTGACCAGCCGCGTGCTGGGACGGCAGCTGCGTGGTGAGGCCGTTGAATGGGAGCGGGACTTTGTCGCCCCCCTGAAGGTCGGTGTGGAAGCCTTCCGCACCTATGTGATGGGGTGGTACGACGGCAGCTTCCAGGATGTCGTGTATTGCCGCCCCGAACAGGTCAATCCGGAGATCCGGGCGATGATCAGCTCGGTACTGGCCGGCTATGCCTGGGATGAGGCCAATCCTTTCGTTTCGCGTTCGGCCCAGCGGCTGAAGGCCCTGGCCGAGATCTGTGGTCCGGCCAGTCGTGAATGATCGGGGACTGGGACACCTGTGCGCTCGTGCGGTGTGCCTGGTGATGAACGAGGTCACTTGGGAGCTGGCATGAAGGGGTTTCAGCGCTTCATGAGGCGACTGCACGCGGCCAAGCGTTCGGCGCTGGCTTCGGGCATGGCGCTGCTGGTGGGGTGCGCGTCGCTGCAAGGCGTGCCCCCGGCACCCTCGACCCTGCCGCCCCTGGACGGGGCGCGGCAGTTTCGTGCCGTGACCTGTGGTGAGCACGCGGACGGCCGGCAGAGTCTGGTGGTGGTTCAGCCCCTGGGGCCGACTGCCTGGCGTTGGTTGCAGCTGGACGCCTTCGGGGCGCCTCGCGCGCGGCAGATCATCGAGAATGGGCAGTGGCGCAATGACGGTTTCCTGCCCCCCAATCCGTCTGCCAGTCTGCTGTTTGCGGGACTGATGACCCGCCTGGTGCCCAGCGGCACCATGGGCCGCGTGTTCCCCCAGCTGCAGCTGGAGCGCCAAGGCGAGACCGAGCGCTTCATGCAGGGCAACACATTGCGTTGGCAAATTCGCACACTTGGCGCTGCGGAGCCGGGGTGGGAGCTTATGCTACCGGGGGCTGAAACCTGGTGCATCCATCCCCTGTCGCCCTGAGCAGCCCGTGGTGGGGGTACAGCGCTTTCGCCCGTTCCTTTCTCCATCGTTTTCTGTCCACTCTGCCTGGCGTTGCGACTGGTACCACGGTCTGTCGGCGCGGGGTGGCCTTGTCCGGCCATTCATCGCTTCTCATCAAGCAGACCTCCGATGCCCCCAGCACCGTCTTCCATGAACCTGTACCGTCCGGGCGTTCTCAGTGCGCTGGGAAGCGGCATGGAGGCCACCGTCGAGCGGCTGCTGGATCCGGCGCCGTCTTCATTGACGTTGTCCGATCAGTGGGTGGCGGGGCGCACGCTGCCGCTCGGGCAGGTCACGGTGCCGTTGCGGCCATTCGATGCCACGCTGCCGGACGAGCATCGCAGCCGCAACAATCAGCTGCTGTGGCACGCCATGGCGCAGGTGGAACCTGCGTTGTTCGCTGCCTGCCGCTGTTTCGGGCCGGATCGGATCGGGGTGGTGCTGGGCACGTCCACGTCCGGGGTGGACGAGAACCTGCCTGCCTTCCGGCACATCGCCGATGGCGGTCAGTGGCAGGACAGTGCCTTCAGCCAGGCGCATCAGCTGCTGTGCTCGCCGGTGGACTTCATTCAGGCACAGTATGGCCTCTCGGGCATCGGCTACGCCATTTCCACGGCCTGTACATCCGGCGCGCGGGCTCTGGCCAGCGCAGCCAGGCTTCTGAAGCTTGGGCTGTGTGATGCGGTACTGTGCGGCGGCGTCGACAGTCTTTCGCTGCTCACCATCAACGGCTTTGCATCGCTGGAGGTTGTGTCCGGGCGTGTGGCCAGGCCCTTTGCGGCGGACAGGGATGGCATCAACATTGGTGAGGCGGCGGCGGTCTTCCTGATGACCCGAGCGCCGATGCCCGATTTCCCCGAGGGGGAGCCCATCGGCCTGCTGGGGTACGGTGCCAGTAGTGATGCCTGGCACATGTCGTCACCCCGACCAGACGGTGAAGGGGCCGTGCAGGCCATCCAGGCCGCCCTGCAGGGGGCGGGGCTTTCTGCAGGGGATCTGGGCTGGATCAACCTGCACGGCACTGGTACGGCGCAGAATGACGCCATGGAGAGCCTGGCGGTCGTCCAGACTCTCGGTGTGGATGTGCCTGGCACCAGCACCAAGCCGCACACCGGCCATACGCTGGGGGCGGCGGGAGCCCTGGAGGCGGCCATTGTCTGGGGCTTTGTCAGTCGTCAGCTGAATCCCTCGGGGGCGTTGCCGGCTCAGGGGAATGAGCGGGATCCGTCGCTGGCGCCCCTGCGCCTGACACGACCGGGAGATTGCTGGCCTTCAGGCCCGCGCCTGGGGCTCAGCACATCCTTTGCCTTTGGCGGAAACAACATGGCCCTGATCATCGGAGACACGGCATGAAGGCGATGTTCTGCCCCGCTTCGGGAGTGATGCAGAGAGCAGCAGGTTG
>ERZ772973.594-NODE-594-length-16652-cov-17.3542_pt1 | contig 16652 bp, 13 predicted proteins | sample MGYA00580672_ERZ772973 | MGnify/ENA primary metagenome ERZ772973 (study PRJEB29015, sample SAMEA2737938) | human oral metagenome | biome: human oral; feature: human-associated habitat; material: dental | place: China | collected 2152 ... | reverse complement strand
CGAGGCGATGGCGCCGTGTTATGGCTGGAGATCCCCGCATACGCGGGGAGCACGAGGACAAGCGCTACGCCGACTGGGACCGCGCCGGATCATCCCCGCATACGCGGGGAGCACGGGCCCACCGCCTGCTGAAACCCAGCGGCGTCTGCATCATCCCCGCATACGCGGGGAGCACGACTTCGCCCGCTCAAAGACTTCGCGCCGAGACCAATCATCCCCGCATACGCGGGGAGCACGACTTCGCCCGCTCAAAGACTTCGCGCCGAGACCAATCATCCCCGCATACGCGGGGAGCACGTGCGGGCGGTGGAGACGCGCCTGCCGTTGGACGGATCATCCCCGCATACGCGGGGAGCACGGCGGCGCCCAGCGTGCGCCAGCCGGCCTCGCGGGATCATCCCCGCATACGCGGGGAGCACCCAAAGGGGATTACGCGAACACGATCGCCGGCAGGATCATCCCCGCATACGCGGGGAGCACCTGAACAACGGCGCCGCCCATCGCGTGGCGCAGGGATCATCCCCGCATACGCGGGGAGCACAGGGTGACGGACGACGGCCACGCCGACGGATAGGGATCATCCCCGCATACGCGGGGAGCACCAGCGCCCTCAGGTCATCGATCATGGCTTTGGCGGATCATCCCCGCATACGCGGGGAGCACGACTTCGCCCGCTCAAAGACTTCGCGCCGAGACCAATCATCCCCGCATACGCGGGGAGCACGGTTTCGGCATGGTCAAAGATGGCCTGAAATGGGGATCATCCCCGCATACGCGGGGAGCACTTCGATCTTCGTCATCGGGGTTCCTTTCTCTCGGGATCATCCCCGCATACGCGGGGAGCACACGACGGTGTATGAGCGGACGATCGAACAGGAGGGATCATCCCCGCATACGCGGGGAGCACTGCAGGTCCACGCGGTAGGCGGCGGCGTCGGGGGGATCATCCCCGCATACGCGGGGAGCACCCGCTGAGGATCGTCTCGGTCATTTGATGTGCCGGATCATCCCCGCATACGCGGGGAGCACTTTCCCGTAGACGTTGACGGTGTTGGCTTTCGGGGATCATCCCCGCATACGCGGGGAGCACCCGCTGAGGATCGTCTCGGTCATTTGATGTGCCGGATCATCCCCGCATACGCGGGGAGCACCCCGGCCCGTGGCCAGCGTCACACCACACCGGGGGGATCATCCCCGCATACGCGGGGAGCACATCCGTCTATGAAACCATCCACACTACACCCCCGGATCATCCCCGCATACGCGGGGAGCACCGGATGAGGCCGGTTTGGTACTCTTCGATACCAGGATCATCCCCGCATACGCGGGGAGCACAGACCCCCAATCGTAGAACACCAAGTCGCCTGGGGATCATCCCCGCATACGCGGGGAGCACCTCGTCACCTGCATCTCCGACGCCAAGCGCGCCGGATCATCCCCGCATACGCGGGGAGCACGACTGTTCGATCTATTTCACTAATTTCCCGACGGGATCATCCCCGCATACGCGGGGAGCACGAGTTCGCCTCGTCGGCGACCATGCGCTCTTTTGGATCATCCCCGCATACGCGGGGAGCACAGGGTGACCGCCGACACCCATGCGCTTGGGTAGGGATCATCCCCGCATACGCGGGGAGCACCAGAAACAAGCCACCGATCCCCTCTTGGAAGGACGGATCATCCCCGCATACGCGGGGAGCACGGCCATCAACGGAGGATTCCACACGGGCGTGGACGGATCATCCCCGCATACGCGGGGAGCACCGACGTCATCTGCATGGGATGGTCTACCGGCCCGGATCATCCCCGCATACGCGGGGAGCACTTTCGCCCTATCGAATGCATCGCGCCGGGACCAGGATCATCCCCGCATACGCGGGGAGCACATTGTGAAAAACGGCACATTTTCTACTGGCATGGGATCATCCCCGCATACGCGGGGAGCACCAGGTCGGCGGCTGGCTGGCTGAGGAGGAGGCCGGATCATCCCCGCATACGCGGGGAGCACTTCCGCGAGGTGGGAACCCTCATCTTCGACGAAGGATCATCCCCGCATACGCGGGGAGCACGAGCGCACGATGTACTGTTCTCCACGCGACTCGGGATCATCCCCGCATACGCGGGGAGCACTGCTGTTGGGGTGCGTTGGTGTTGCCGCCCGGGGGATCATCCCCGCATACGCGGGGAGCACTTCCGCGAGGTGGGAACCCTCATCTTCGACGAAGGATCATCCCCGCATACGCGGGGAGCACCTCAATCAGGGTGCCGCCCACCGTGTCGCCCAGGGATCATCCCCGCATACGCGGGGAGCACTCTCCGCAACGCGTACAAGCTCACGAAGCTGGAGGATCATCCCCGCATACGCGGGGAGCACCCGCCGCGCACCATGTCCTGCCCCTGGACCTCCGGATCATCCCCGCATACGCGGGGAGCACCACATAAAAGGCGACGTGTAGAGCTTCGAGTAGGGATCATCCCCGCATACGCGGGGAGCACGGCTCAAGCTCGGCGACGATCATCTGATCAACGGGATCATCCCCGCATACGCGGGGAGCACTCGCCGCCACGTGGCGCGGCCGCAATCATGACGGGATCATCCCCGCATACGCGGGGAGCACGGGCGCCGGGTCCTCGTGGGACGTCAACTCGCTGGATCATCCCCGCATACGCGGGGAGCACCGAACCAGGTGCACCCTCAGGTCGTCACCGAGAAGGATCATCCCCGCATACGCGGGGAGCACCTGCAGTCGCCCCAGCCGTACCGCTCAGGGTCCGGATCATCCCCGCATACGCGGGGAGCACTACGTCAACAGCGTCTACCCTGCCTTGGCGGCAGGATCATCCCCGCATACGCGGGGAGCACGTGATACCGTCTCGGAATGTGAACGGCGTTACGGGATCATCCCCGCATACGCGGGGAGCACCGGTCGCCGACGTCGACCCCGAATCCCTGACGCGGATCATCCCCGCATACGCGGGGAGCACATAGCCCGGCACCTCCAAGAAGCCTCGCAACTGGGATCATCCCCGCATACGCGGGGAGCACCGTCTCGAATTCGCTTGAGGGCACAATGCCGTAGGATCATCCCCGCATACGCGGGGAGCACGCCTTTCACAGCTTCACCACCTCGTATGGTCCGGGATCATCCCCGCATACGCGGGGAGCACCGGCCCCGGGGTTTTCGATCCGCCCCGGGGCCGTGGATCATCCCCGCATACGCGGGGAGCACATCGTAGCATGGATGGCCAGACATGAGAACGCCGGATCATCCCCGCATACGCGGGGAGCACCCAACGGCGGCGAAAGCATCGCCGAGAAAGTCGGGATCATCCCCGCATACGCGGGGAGCACTACGATTTCGACGTGTGGTGCTGGAACTCATGCGGATCATCCCCGCATACGCGGGGAGCACCTCAATGACTAAACAAGCCCTCAACTACTATAAGGATCATCCCCGCATACGCGGGGAGCACCGGAGTCGGAGATGCTCGCGTTCGCGTGGGATCGGATCATCCCCGCATACGCGGGGAGCACGGTACTGCTGGGAGGATCCTGCCGACACTGATCGGGATCATCCCCGCATACGCGGGGAGCACAGCTCATCCGTGGAATGGTCCGCGAGCACGAACGGATCATCCCCGCATACGCGGGGAGCACGCAGTAGATTTCGTACAGGGTCTGGTTGAGTTGGGATCATCCCCGCATACGCGGGGAGCACGACGTCTACGATATAGTGACCGCGCGGGGGCGCGGATCATCCCCGCATACGCGGGGAGCACGCCACGAATGCGAACTCCCCGATCATCACTTCAGGATCATCCCCGCATACGCGGGGAGCACTGATCCTCCTCACGCTCCCTCGGCGCCGTCGGCGGATCATCCCCGCATACGCGGGGAGCACATCCGCGCCAAAGCTTACGATCCGAACCGTAGCGGATCATCCCCGCATACGCGGGGAGCACTTGCCTCCGCTGCCGCGGAAGCGGGCCCTGAACGGATCATCCCCGCATACGCGGGGAGCACGCTGTCCTTGCCGTACACGTTGACCGTGGAGGCGGATCATCCCCGCATACGCGGGGAGCACAAGGCCGTGCATATCTCCGTCAACACGTTCGAGGGATCATCCCCGCATACGCGGGGAGCACGCGGCGCCGCCGGGCACCATCCGGCAGACCCGAGGATCATCCCCGCATACGCGGGGAGCACGAGTGCGAGGGAGCTCACAGGTAGGATAGCTTGACATCATCCCCGCATACGCGGGGAGCACGAAAATGACGATTCTAGCGTTCTTGAAGGCGCGGGATCATCCCCGCATACGCGGGGAGCACCGCCGGAGGCGTGGGCGCGGGTGCTTCCGGTGCGGATCATCCCCGCATACGCGGGGAGCACCCTTTCAGTGTTTCGCTCGGGGGCCTTTCCCCCGGATCATCCCCGCATACGCGGGGAGCACGACCAGCTGCCGCAGCCGCTGCCGGTCACGCCCGGATCATCCCCGCATACGCGGGGAGCACTCCACTGCCCCCTTTCAGGCCCCACGGAAGGGTGGATCATCCCCGCATACGCGGGGAGCACTGAGCGGGCAGGTTCGCGGTGTGGGTGAGAGCCGGATCATCCCCGCATACGCGGGGAGCACCTCGGGCTTGCCGCTCGCCGAGTGGCGCAGAGCCGGATCATCCCCGCATACGCGGGGAGCACGGGCGCCCGCTGGTCCACCGCCTACGGGAAGAAGGATCATCCCCGCATACGCGGGGAGCACCACCGGAGAAGATATCCGAGATAGAGGAGCAGCGGATCATCCCCGCATACGCGGGGAGCACGCCGACGCTATCGCAAGAGCGATATTCGGGGACGGATCATCCCCGCATACGCGGGGAGCACTGGGCCGCCGTCACCGACTCCGACTCGAACTCGGGATCATCCCCGCATACGCGGGGAGCACTCCTTGGAGTCGGCCTTGAACGTGAAATCGCCCTGGATCATCCCCGCATACGCGGGGAGCACGCCGCCTTCGCCTGCTCGACGAACCACGCCGGCAAATCATCCCCGCATACGCGGGGAGCACGCCGGCTGGGATGGCTGGCAGCTGGCCAGTGCGGGATCATCCCCGCATACGCGGGGAGCACTGGATCGACAAGAACCAGCGGATCGCGGACAACGGATCATCCCCGCATACGCGGGGAGCACCCGTAGTCCCGAATATGGGGCAGTGGAGAGAGTGGGATCATCCCCGCATACGCGGGGAGCACTCCTTGGAGTCGGCCTTGAACGTGAAATCGCCCTGGATCATCCCCGCATACGCGGGGAGCACGTCCCGGACCGCCCGAGCCCACGCCTGCCGGGCGGATCATCCCCGCATACGCGGGGAGCACCCCGGCGTCAACCGCAACGGCCGCGGCCCCGCGGGATCATCCCCGCATACGCGGGGAGCACGGGTTCGACCGCGGTGTCGGGAAGCGCTACATGGGATCATCCCCGCATACGCGGGGAGCACCACTACCGGCAGGCTGCGGCTCGGGCCGCCGAGGGATCATCCCCGCATACGCGGGGAGCACTGGATTGTCGGCCGGAGGGGCGCGTGTTGATGGGGATCATCCCCGCATACGCGGGGAGCACCTTCGGCACCCACCGCGTGCCGATCGACGTCTCGGATCATCCCCGCATACGCGGGGAGCACAGGTGGACCCGGAGTCCCTCACTCTCGAAGACAGGATCATCCCCGCATACGCGGGGAGCACCAGATCGGGGTGAAAAAGACCGAGGCGTTCGCCGGATCATCCCCGCATACGCGGGGAGCACGGGTTGGGCGGATACCGGTAGGTTCCCTCGGCGGGATCATCCCCGCATACGCGGGGAGCACGAGAGCGGGCAGGCCAAGGGCGCGTCGGTCGAGGGATCATCCCCGCATACGCGGGGAGCACATGACTGGCTCGAGGACTTCGCAGACCGGCCCGGGATCATCCCCGCATACGCGGGGAGCACCTCTACGGCGCCGGCCGTCTCGTAATCGGAGGCGGATCATCCCCGCATACGCGGGGAGCACGTGGAGGCGTACTGGTACACCTCCCCGACGCCGGGATCATCCCCGCATACGCGGGGAGCACTGGTCCCGGCGTGATGTATTCCACAGGGCGAAAGGATCATCCCCGCATACGCGGGGAGCACGCGACCGTTTTGTTGACGTTAGCTTCGAGCTCGGGATCATCCCCGCATACGCGGGGAGCACAAGTCTTGTCCACACCGACGGCATACTGAAGCCGGATCATCCCCGCATACGCGGGGAGCACCGCAAATTTCCCATATACGGTATTCAGGGCTTGGGATCATCCCCGCATACGCGGGGAGCACGTTGCCGAACTGCCCGGTCTCGCTCAGAGTCTCGGATCATCCCCGCATACGCGGGGAGCACTCGACGAAGCGCGATTTCATCATATAGTCGGCGGGATCATCCCCGCATACGCGGGGAGCACTGGCCTCTCATCCATCCGGGTTTCCTCGGCGCAGGATCATCCCCGCATACGCGGGGAGCACATCGACCGCTGGGACGACCGTGTGCAGGCCCTCGGATCATCCCCGCATACGCGGGGAGCACGTCATCAAGATCGGCGCCGACCTCTCCGCACAGGGATCATCCCCGCATACGCGGGGAGCACCCCCGAGCGAGTCGGACAAGTGGGATGAGTTCCGGATCATCCCCGCATACGCGGGGAGCACGCGCCGTTCGGCAGCCCCTCGAAGCCGGACCCTGGATCATCCCCGCATACGCGGGGAGCACTCAACGGCGCTAACATCGGCTACAAGGCGCGCATGGATCATCCCCGCATACGCGGGGAGCACGACGCAGATCGGCACGATCGTCGCCCGCCACAAGGATCATCCCCGCATACGCGGGGAGCACCGCAAATACCAGCAGGACAAGGCGTGGCAATCCGGATCATCCCCGCATACGCGGGGAGCACCGTCACCATTCCCCGCCTGCGAATCATCGATCGGGATCATCCCCGCATACGCGGGGAGCACGTTCATGACTTCCGCTAACGTCACGATCCAGGGGGATCATCCCCGCATACGCGGGGAGCACTCCGCCCTTGCGACGCAGGTAAGCGTCGATTTGGGATCATCCCCGCATACGCGGGGAGCACATCTGACGTCTGCGTCCTATGGGTGGAGACCGCGGATCATCCCCGCATACGCGGGGAGCACAAGGCGTTCGACAAGCACATGGCGCGTCTGGATGGATCATCCCCGCATACGCGGGGAGCACTGCGAAGGGCGCCTAGGCTGGGGTGTGCCGTGCGGATCATCCCCGCATACGCGGGGAGCACATGCCATGGGGCGACAGCGGAGGGCAGCACCCGGGATCATCCCCGCATACGCGGGGAGCACGGCGGCGCTCGCCAGCCAGGCGCACTCGATTGCGGATCATCCCCGCATACGCGGGGAGCACGGGTACCTTGAGGTTATTGTAGATCCAATCCAAGGATCATCCCCGCATACGCGGGGAGCACGACGTCTACGATATGGTGACCGCGCGGGGACGCGGATCATCCCCGCATACGCGGGGAGCACTTCGCTCGCGACGTCGAGGTTGCCGACGAAGCCGGATCATCCCCGCATACGCGGGGAGCACATGACGGTCCGAGCCTCGTCCACACCGACGGGAGGATCATCCCCGCATACGCGGGGAGCACATCAGTGCTTCACCGGCTACGCCGACGGCCGCCGGATCATCCCCGCATACGCGGGGAGCACCCACCGGCATCTCCAACCAGTTAGCATCCCAGAGGATCATCCCCGCATACGCGGGGAGCACCCCGGCCCCTCCTCCCCCTGCCGCTAGGGTCGCGGATCATCCCCGCATACGCGGGGAGCACCCATAGGACGCAGACGTCAGATCGCTCCAATCGGGATCATCCCCGCATACGCGGGGAGCACTGCTCAAGATCTTCGAAAAGATTCTGGGCTAGAGGATCATCCCCGCATACGCGGGGAGCACCGCGAAAAATCGAGCTTCGTGAGCTTGTAGGCGGGATCATCCCCGCATACGCGGGGAGCACATGACAGACGATGTCCGGTTCAACGTCGACGGCGGATCATCCCCGCATACGCGGGGAGCACCGCATGCTCGGCGACGACACGCCCCTGCCCAGCGGATCATCCCCGCATACGCGGGGAGCACCCTCGCCCGGCCCCGCGGCTCGGCCACCCGGGAGGATCATCCCCGCATACGCGGGGAGCACGACAGTCGCGCCGCGTAGGCGGTCACGACGTCGGGATCATCCCCGCATACGCGGGGAGCACCGTCCCTGAAGCCCGGCGTTTCCAATGGCGAGCGGATCATCCCCGCATACGCGGGGAGCACGAAATCATTAGCTGCAGCCGCTTCGTGCCGGCGGGGATCATCCCCGCATACGCGGGGAGCACCGGCTTGTCGTGGTCCCGGAAAAGCAGGGGGCCGGATCATCCCCGCATACGCGGGGAGCACAGGCCGGCCCAGGCCACGAGGCCTCTGTCCCAGGGATCATCCCCGCATACGCGGGGAGCACGCCCATCGAACTGAGGCCCCAGCGCGGACGCCGGGATCATCCCCGCATACGCGGGGAGCACAAACGAAGGATCAAGAAAATGCCTTTATTCGAGGGATCATCCCCGCATACGCGGGGAGCACGGCGGCGCCGCCGCGGATTAGGGCGAGGAAGCCGGATCATCCCCGCATACGCGGGGAGCACAGTTCTTCCCGGCATTCTTTGATGGTGGGGACGCGGATCATCCCCGCATACGCGGGGAGCACCCGGCCCTGGCCTTCTGGCTGATGCACAAACTCGGATCATCCCCGCATACGCGGGGAGCACTGGGCTACCCACGATACGACTTTGGTGATGGCGGGATCATCCCCGCATACGCGGGGAGCACACCAGCGGGCGCCGGTCTGCGACCTGCACCACGGGATCATCCCCGCATACGCGGGGAGCACTTGGCCGTAGGGCAGGTCTTGGGTGTCGCCGGCGGATCATCCCCGCATACGCGGGGAGCACATGACAGACGATGTCCGGTTCAACGTCGACGGCGGATCATCCCCGCATACGCGGGGAGCACTGGAGACCGGGGGTTCTCTGGAATGGGGTGATGGGATCATCCCCGCATACGCGGGGAGCACGGTGGTGTGGGTGAGGGCATTGGTGACGCGCTGGGATCATCCCCGCATACGCGGGGAGCACCGCGCCGTGCCGGGATCGCCGGTGCGGGCGATGGGATCATCCCCGCATACGCGGGGAGCACAATCGACGTGCTGTCCAGGCTCCATTTGATGCCGGATCATCCCCGCATACGCGGGGAGCACCCCCGTCCATACACGGCGCCATGCTCACCCGAGGGATCATCCCCGCATACGCGGGGAGCACGCCTTTGCCGCGCATGACCGAGACACCGGACTCGGATCATCCCCGCATACGCGGGGAGCACGGCGCATGTCCATCCGTACGTGTCGGTGACCAGGGATCATCCCCGCATACGCGGGGAGCACCTCCCGAAGCCGCCCGCCAAGACGGGATCTGTCGGATCATCCCCGCATACGCGGGGAGCACCTCCCGGTCGGATGCATGATCATCGCCAGGCGCGGATCATCCCCGCATACGCGGGGAGCACGTCGACCATGCTCGGCATGCGCCCGGTGAGGCCGGATCATCCCCGCATACGCGGGGAGCACGGAGACGGCGCCGTGCTTGACCCGGTCGATGAGGGATCATCCCCGCATACGCGGGGAGCACAGTTCTTCCCGGCATTCTTTGATGGTGGGGACGGGATCATCCCCGCATACGCGGGGAGCACCATCAAGAGTGGCTTCGGCGCCATCAAAGACGGCGGATCATCCCCGCATACGCGGGGAGCACGTTCCGGATTTCGTCTCGGAGGCTGATCAGGTCGGATCATCCCCGCATACGCGGGGAGCACATTCAAAAGCAATCCGCGGATTCGACCGGTAAAGGATCATCCCCGCATACGCGGGGAGCACACTTGGAAATCCCTGCAATACCAAGGATCGCCGCCGTGATTATACCAGTTTTCCTTTACCCGTCACCCACCCCTCAGGAGGAGGCGGATCGTAGTATGGTTTTGCTAACATTGTCCTGAAAGGGGTACGGAGATGCTGTCCACTGGTTCACGCCGAGCATGGGCCAAATCGGGGTACGACCCGGAGCGGCGATGTTGGTCGCCGCTCTGGCTTCATCTTTTGGACACGGCAGGCGTCGCTCGGCTTTTGGCGAGGAATTGGCTTACGCCGACGATTTCGAATCTGATTCAAGCCGAGTTCGCCGAATCCGAATCTGGATTAACTCCAGATGATGAGTTCGTCTTACTCGCCTCCTGGATCGCAGGCGTTCATGACATAGGCAAAGCCACTCCCGCTTTCAGTTCCCAGGTCCCCTATTTGGACGATCGCATGCGCGAAGGCGGCCTTGATCATACTCCCATTGATCCTGAAGAACGCCGCAGAGTCCCTCACGCGCTTGCTGGCCAGTTGGTTCTTGAACGATGGCTTAAGGAACTGGGCTGGGGTATCTCGACGGCGCGGGCTTTGGCGTCGATAGTCGGCGCTCACCATGGAATCCCGGCGCTGGAAGGCCATCTAAATGATGCTCGGGGCCGTGAACCTCTACTAGGAGACTATGCGTGGCAAACTGTTCACGCTGAACTTCTCGATCTCGTGGCAGAACGTACCGGCGCTAAGGACAATTTGCAATTTTGGGCGCATAAATCAGAGTCCAAGTCGTGGTCTCAACCTTTTTTAGTTGAATTATCAGGTCTGGTTATTCTAGCTGATTGGCTGGCGTCCTCTGAAACATATTTTCCTCTTCTATCCATTGACGATGACGGCATGTCTCTTTTCGATTGCGACGTGCATGAAAGGCGCGTCGAAACGGGCTGGTCCCGCGTGGAGTTGCCTTCCCCATGGCATCCCTGTGATGTCGGAGAAAACGCCGACTTTTTGTTGAACGCTCGATTCGACCTGCCTGACGGCACTTCGGCGACGGCCGCTCAGCGCATTGCCGTCAAGAAAGCCAGGGAAATGGGCCTGCCCGGGATGCTCATCGTCCAAGAGACCACCGGGTCGGGCAAAACCGAGGCCGCGCTTATGTCTGCCGAGATCATGGCGGCGCGTACTGGACGGTCTGGGGTATTGTTCGCGCTGCCGACTCAGGCGACCACCGACGCCATGTTCTCTCGTGAATTGGATTGGCTGAGCAAAATCGAATCTTCCTATCGTGCGAACGGGGCTGCCTCGACTTTCGCAATCCAGCTTCAACATGGCCGGGCCCGTCTGAACGAAGAAGCGGGTAGGTTGCGAAAGAAGGGGTATGAGATTCGAGATCGACTCCTCGGCAGTTTGGGGGAAGCTCAAGAGAACCCGGAGAAACACAGGCCGTCGCGTCCATATGACATCGGACGGGATGAAGATAATTTACAAACCGCTAAACAACATCATGAGTCCGTAAAAAATGATGATAGAGCGCAGAGAGATCTTGCGATCATGACATGGTTCACAGGCCGCAAGAAGTCCATGCTATCCGATTTCGTTGTGACTACCGTCGACCACGTTCTTTTCTCATCCATGCGCGCTCCTCATCTTGCCTTGCGGCATCTCGGTCTCAGCAGAAAGATAGTAATCGTTGACGAAGTGCACTCTTATTCCACCTACATGAACAACTATCTGGAACGTGCTCTCACCTGGTTGGCATCCTACGGGGTACCGGTGATTTTACTTTCCGCAACGCTCTCGGAAGCGCGTTGCGCGAGCTTTGCCGACGCCTACCGCCGCGGCTTGCGGCTCATGACCGGAGAGAAGGTGCCGAAGAAACCTTCACCGAATGTTGCCAGCATGCCCTTCCCCTCCCTGGCCACTGTCAGCCGGGATGGTATGGAAGTGACGCACGTTGAGGCGACCGGTCGCAGCAGCCGGGTACGCATTGAGCGTCTGGCCAAAGACGACAGTCTCACGGCGCTTTTGGGAAATGCTCTGGTCAACGGCGGTTGCGCCCTCGTCGTGCGGAACACTGTGCGCCGGGCACAAGAAACCTACGAGCAGTTGCGGGAGGCCTTCGGCGAGGACGTGAGTCTCAACCACGCCCGTTTCACCATTTCCGATCGCCTCGCCAGGGACGCCGATCTTCTTCGCCGTTTCGGATCGCCGCGACGGCGGCCAAAGCGTCCTCATCGGGCGATCGTCGTGGCCACTCAAGTGGTCGAGCAGTCCCTCGACGTCGACTTCGACCTGCTCGTCACCGACCTCGCTCCCATCGACTTGATCCTCCAGCGGATGGGACGCCTGCACCGTCATCGACGAACCCGGCCGAAAGCCTTAAGCGCTCCTGTGTGCTATGTCGACTGGTTGCCGAGCGCTTCGAACCCCGATCCCCGAGTGGAGCCCGGGTCCGAGACGATCTATGGAGAACACGACATGCTCCTCACCGCTGCGGCCTTGAACAGAGTGCTTGCGGACGACGCCTTGGTCACGGTCCCCGACGACGTCCGCGACCTTGTCGAAGCAGTGTACGGTGCGGGATCTGAAGCCCCCGCATCGTGGGCCGAGGCCCTCGAACGAGCACGGGGCAAGGCGTGTAAAAAGCAGAAGGACAGCACGAAGGCATCGAGGGGTTTTCTATTGAATGAGCCTGCCATGCGAGGGAAGACCGCATCACTTGTCGGCTGGCTGCAAACGATCGCCGATGACTCCGAAGAAGGCAAAGCCCAAGTCCGCGACGGCGAGGATTCCTTGGAAGTCATCCTCCTCGAGCGACGGTATACAGGAGGACAGGAGGAATTGCGCACTCTTTCCACTGCACCAGGAGCTTCTTCTTCGGTTATACCCGTCGATCGGGTACCCGATCGGAATGTTGTGCGTGCGATGGCGATGTCTGAGGTCAGGCTTCCTCCCCGATTCACGAACTCAAGTATGATTGACAGAGTTCTCGACGAACTCGAAGAGAGTTGTTTCGTTCCCGCCTGGCAGGCCTGCCCTGATCTGCGCGGCCGACTCTTCCTTCCACTCACCGACGGACGCGCTCAACTGGCCGGCGTAACCGTTGAGTACACTTCTACAACCGGCCTTATGGAAGTAAATGAAAATGACACAGAGCTTCAATCTGCTTGACGAGCCCTGGATTCGCGTGACCTGGCTCGATGGGGAACCCGGTGAAGTCTCTCTCCTGACCGCATTTCGAGACGCCGTCCGAATCTCGGGAATTCACGGCGAAATCGCGAGTCAGGATATGGCGCTCCTACGGCTTCTGCTAGCCATTGCACACCGAGCCACCGGTGGTCCTGAAGACCTGGACGACTGGAGGGCCTACTGGGCGAATCCGGAGAAGCTCGGAGCCGATGCCGGCGACTACCTCGAACGATATCGCGATCGTTTCGATCTGCGCGATCCTGAGGCACCCTTCTTTCAAGTTGCCGGAATCCACGCCAAATCGGGAAAGATCTCGGACCTAGAGTCACTGATCGCGGACGTTCCCAACGGAGAGCCTTTCTTCACGACGCGGATCGGCCCCGGGCTCGACCGCATGGGGTGGGCGGAAGCCGCCCGCTGGCTCGTTCATGTGCACGCCTTCGACCCCTCGGGAATTCGATCGGGCGCGGTCGGCGACCCCAGGGTCAAAGGCGGAAAAGTATACCCCATCGGTCCGGGGTGGACCGGCCAGATCGGCGTCGTGGCCGTCGAAGGGAAGAATCTGGCTGAGACGATCCTGCTCAATACGGTAGTCACCGAGAGCCTTGCCGATCTTGCCGAAGTCGAACACGAAGCCGACCTACCGCCATGGGAGAAGAAGCCTGATGGCCCAGCGGGTTCCATGGACCTCGAACCGATCGGACCCGTCTCATGCTACACGTGGCAGACTCGCCGCGCCTTGCTTCACGGAGACGAAAAGGGCGTTACGGGGCTGTTCCTCGGCAACGGCGACAAAGCGACGCCACAGAATCGCTATCTCGTGGAGCCCATGAGTGCATGGCGATATTCGGAGCCTCAAACTAAAAAATTCAAAGAGATCGTTTTCATGCCGCGTAAACATGACAAAGATCGTGCCATGTGGAGGGGGTTATCCAGCCTCATCCCTCAACTCATTCCGAAGTTAAAGATCAAGGGCAAAGGAGAATTCACCCGATATAGAATTCCAGGAGTCATTTCTTTTTACGAAAAGCTTCTCGCACAAGAGATCGTCTCCCACCGAGGCGTCATTCCGGTTCACGCCGTCGGCATCGAGTACGGGGCTCAAGAGGCAGTGGTCAGCGAGCACTTCGACGATGTCCTCAACCTTCCAGCTGGTTTGTTGGCGCCGGACAATAAGCGGCTTGTGACGCTTGTCCGTGATGCGATGGAGAAGACGGAGGAAGTCGCCAAAGTGGTGCGGCAACTGGGCGGTGACCTCATTCGCGCCCGAGGGGGCGATTCCGAACACATATCCTCCGCCAGGGAGAAAGCCGGAGTCGCCTTCTATTTGGCCATTGACGAGGGGTTCCCTCGGTGGCTGGCATCCTTGGACGGCATCGAGCCCGAGACGGCCCGAGGCGATTGGCGGAACCGGCTTTGGAGCGAGGCGCGCAGGCAGAAGGAGAACTTGGTGGATTCGGCTCCTCCGGCAGCCTATGCCGGGCGCGGTGAAGGGAGGAGTCGCATCGATGTCGGCCTCGCGATGAAATGGTTCGACACCGCACTAAACAGAGTTCTTCCTAAATCTATCCTTTCCAAACAAACGAAAGAGAAAGATCAATAATGAACACAGTAGATGAAATAATAAAAGATGAAAAGTATTTATATAAGAAAAAACGACGTAATTTAAGTTCGATAGGGAATAAGGTGAATTCTGACATCTTATGTTTACAGAAAAGGTATCTTTCCGAGGATTCTCGGAAACATGCTCGGGCCCGGGCGGACTTGGCCAACCTGCGTCGCGGCCTTACCGCGGGACCCGGCGAGCGTGTGGAGATCTGGGATCTCACTCAGGTGGACGTTTCCGACAATGCGCCGGACGAGCCCACACGTGAGGAGTTCGCAGTGCACGTCGCAATGACTCTCTACGCGGCCCATCAACAATCCCGAACCAAGCCTATGCATCGACCAGGGGAGGGGCTCGGACATGCGGCCCACAGCGTCGTAGGGTACGGCGAAGATGAAAACCCATCGGCTCGTGCCCGTTTCGATGCTCTGGTAATGTCCTCGACCCGAGAGGAATTGCGCCGTCATCTGCGATCGTTCGTTTCGCTATTGCGCGCCAAGGAAATACCCTTGGACTATGGCATGCTGGTCGACGACATCGTCCGCTTCCAGCGCCCTGGAGGGGCGAAGGCGGTGCGGCGTTGCTGGTCACGCCAGTACTACGGTTCTTCTCGGGCGGGTGAAGATCCCAACGAATCCGACTCTGCCGCAGAAGGCATCTCTTCGTAAATACCAGCACATAATACTTTAAAAATACAAAGGAACAAAATAATGAATACTTACGTTGACATTCACATTGTTCAAGATCTTCCGCCCAGCTGTGTCAACAGAGATGATTCCGGCTCCCCTAAGTCAGCCATCTACGGAGGTGTACAGCGTTTACGCATATCCAGCCAATCATGGAAGCGTGCGACCCGTCATGACTTCACCGATTATTTGGATGCCTCCGAGCTGGGCACACGCACCAAGCGGGTGGTCGAGGTCCTCGCAAAAGAGATCGCCAGGCAGGCAGAAGACCTCTCCGACCGGGCTCAGAGCTTGGCGGAGCAAGTCTTCCAAGCCACCAAGATCAAGCTCGTCGCCCCGCGGGCGAAGAATGGGGAAGAGTTCCCTAAGTCTCAGGAATCCAGTTATCTGATCTTCCTCTCGCACAGACAGATCGCCATGCTCGCGGAATTGGCCATAGCCAGTAACCGTTCGGGCAAGGCGCTCGACAAGAAAGCCGTCAAGGCGATTTTCAAGTCCGGCAATTCCATCGACGTCGCCCTCTTCGGCAGGATGGTCGCCGACGACGCCGATCTCAACGTCGATGCCGCATGCCAGGTCGCCCACGCCATCTCCACCCACGCCGCCGAAAACGAATTCGATTTCTACACCGCCGTCGATGACGAGAAAGCCCGATCCGAGGAGAAGGAAGACGCAGGGGCGGGAATGATGGGCACCGTTGAATTCTCATCGGCGACGATTTATCGATACGCAACGATAAATATAGGTATGCTTTTAGAGAATTTAGGAAATAATGAGGCGACGTTGCGTGCTTTGACTGCTTTTATTAAAAGCTTCATTAGATCTATGCCGACAGGCAAGCAGAATACATTCGCCAACCGCACGCTGCCAGACACCGTCGTCATTCACATCCGTGAGGATCAACCGGTCTCGTTCGTCGGCGCTTTCGAGAAGCCCATTGCCCAAGATCTCACTGAAGGCTATGTCACGCGGTCGGTTAGACAGCTGGCCGACCACGAGAGAAAGCTCGAAGAGACATATGGATTCAAGCCTCTGCACGGATTCGCTGTGAGCATGGAGAGCCCCGAAGCCGTCGAATCGCTAGGCGAACGCATCTCCTTCGCCGATTTGGACGGCAGAGTGCGCGAGGTCGTCGCTCGCCGCTTGCCCGGCGCGGAGTCCGAGTGATGACCGTCCTGCTTCTGCGCCTGGCAG
>ERZ772973.593-NODE-593-length-16655-cov-130.967_pt1 | contig 16655 bp, 14 predicted proteins | sample MGYA00580672_ERZ772973 | MGnify/ENA primary metagenome ERZ772973 (study PRJEB29015, sample SAMEA2737938) | human oral metagenome | biome: human oral; feature: human-associated habitat; material: dental | place: China | collected 2152 ... | reverse complement strand
GCTTCACCAGCCCGGAGACGAAGACGACCACGACGAACCAGGTGGGCCGCTCCTGAGCGAGCCGCAGGCCCTCACCCTGAACGACCGTGTCGACCAGCCACGGGGAGCCCAGCGCCCAGGACACGCTGACGCAGCCGAAGAACGCCCACCACAGCATCATGGCGACGACCACAGCCCGCGAGCGCCCCGTCATCTCAGCGCGTCCTCACATCGTATCGGCCACGGCATCGCATCGTCGGCCTCCTTCAACCTAGGTCCTGTTGCGTATATCGGGCGGCGCTGCGAGGCCCGCCCCGGGATCCGGATCGAGGAACGCATCCGCACGCTTGGTCATGTCTCATGGTCGCCCCACAGCAGTCACCCCGTCCATGGGCGGGACAGACCGCAAGGGCCGGCCCGGCTCAGCCGACGGCGTCGAGCACGGGGGACAGGGCGTCTAGCAGCGGGTCGATGTCCTCCTCCCCAGTGGCCGTCTCGAGCTCGCCGATCTGGATGCCGACGACCTCGCCGCGGGCGAGGACCTCGGCCGCCTGGCGCAGCTCGGCCAGGCTCAGGCCTCCGCCGACGAGGTAGTCGGTCGGCACGACACCGGGCTCCAGCACGTCGCAGTCGATGTGGATGTAGACGGGCCTGCCGTCCACCACCCGCCCGAGCCGCTCAGCGAAGCCCTCTCCAGGCCCGACGAGGGGGATGCCCGCACCCTCGATGAGATCGGCCTCGGGCGGGTCGATGTCGCGCACCCCGGCCAGGACCACGTTGTCCGTGCCCAGCCCTGCGCCGAGTCCGGAGTCCCACAGCCCCAACGGTCCGGACAGGGCCAGGCCGCCGAGGTAGCCGCTCGGCGTGCTCTCCGGGAAGTTGAGGTCGGCGTGGGCGTCGAACCACACGACGAGCGCGTCGGGCCGGTTGGCAGCAACGACGGGCAGGGTCGCCAGCGCCCCGGCACAGCGGCTCAACGCGGTCACCGGTACGGCAGAGCCGGCCCACAGCACCTCGTAGTGGGCCGCGAGCGCCTCCAGTTCGTCGCGGGCGGCGTCGAGCTCGACCTGCCAACCCACGCTCAGCGCCGGGCGGGGTGATCCGATGACGACGGGCTCGACGTCGTAGCGCCGCGCCAGGGCGGCGGCCAGGCGCGGCGAGGCCGCCATGGCTCGGTCGTTGTGGTCGCCGATCCTCCCGGCGACGTGGGTGACCACGACCCTCTCTCTTCTGTCCCCTGTGCTCATCTCCGGCTCCTCTCGTTGCGCGGGTTTCACGTTACCCGCAACGCTAGGGACCGGCGGTGCCGTGCCTCAGCCACCGAGGAGGAGCCGTAGCCCCCGCCTCCCGTCACGACTGTGGGCTGATGTCCGCACGCCAGTCGCCGACGTCGCGGTTGCACCTTACTTAGGGCTCGCGTTCGAGGGGTAGAGGATACGAACACGCGCCCTAAGGTACGAACACGCGGACGCTTCACCCCACTTTCGCAACAGGCCCTACTCGACCTCGATCAGGATCGTCACCGGGCCGTCGGCCTCCATGTCGATCTTCATGTCGGCGCCGAAGCGGCCGGTGGCCACCTCCAGGCCGCGCCCGCGCAGGTCCTCGGCCACGGCCTCCACCAGGGGCTCGGCCACCTCGCCGGGGGCCGCCTTGTTCCAGGTGGGGCGCCGGCCCTTGCGGGTGTCGGCATAGAGCGTGAACTGGGAGACGACAAGCACCGGCGCACCGGCGTCGGACACCGAGAGCTCGTCCTCCAGGAGCCGCAGGTCGGCGATCTTGCGGGCGACCGTGGCCACCTGCTTGGGGCCGTCGTCGTGCGTGGCACCCACCAGGACCATGAGGCCGGGCCGGGTGATCTCCCCGACCACCTCACCGTCGACGCGAACGGCCGCCCGATTGACTCGCTGAATGACCGCGCGCATCAGCGACCAGCGCTCCAGTCGCGCGGGCCGTGCCCACCGCGCCCCGGCCGGCGCTGCGAGGCCCGCCCCGGGATGCGGATCGAGGAGCGCACCCGCACCGGCGCCAGCGCCTGCAGGGCTGGACGCACATCCGCCAGGTAGACGGCACTGGCCACCACACCCAGCAGGCCAAGCATCGAGGCGGCCCCGAGGACGCCGACGACCACTGTTCCAACGGCGTTGACCACGGTCCAGAACCGTTTGGTGTTCTTACCGGCCGCCACGTAGTACTGCGTCGGGCGCAGCAGCGAGTCGACCAGCGCCCAGACACCCATGAGGATCGCGACCACCTGGGCCGCGAGCCAGGTCCACTTGACGGCCGCAGCGAGGAAGACGGCAACTTGAAGAAGGACGCTCACGCGCACCAGGCTACCGGTCGGTGGCCCGTGAACCCAGTGATACAGCCACGCCCAGCGAGAACACTTGACTCCTCAGGCACCCGGTGGCTGCTTGGTGACGCGCCGGCCGAGAAGAGGCACCCGGAGCCGGGAAACGCTCAGAGCCGCAGCCCCTTGCGCAGCTCGGCTCCGGGGCGCTCGGCGGGGCTGGCCTGGGCGCGTCCCTCGGGTGAGACCAGCGGCTCCTGTGCGGCGTCGACCCGCCCGACGACGACCGTCTCACCGGTGGCCTCATCAACCTCGGTGATCTCCACGGTCAGCTGCTCGCCCGCCGGCACGGCGCGGCGCAGCAGGGCCAGGGCGATGGGGCCGAGCTCGTGGTGTCGCGCCACGGAGGTCACGGTGCCCACGGACCTCTCCCCCATGCGCACGCTCGCACCCGGCCGGGGCAGGTCGCCGCCGAGGCCGTCGAGCTGGAGCACCGTCAGGCGGCGCGGCGGCCGCCCCAGGTTGAGGGTGCGCGCGATCGTCTCCTGGCCCGGGTAGCAGCCCTTCGTCAGGTGTACCGCCGTGCGCAGCCAGTCCAGCTCGTGCGGGATCGCGCGGGCATCGGCCTCACGAGCGCGGCGCGGGCGTCCCGCTTCGATGCGCAGTGCTTCCCAGGCCAGCGCCCCGGCCAGCCGGCGCCTCGGCTCGGCGGCGAGGAAGGTTCCCGCCACGGCGTTCACGCTCTGCGCGGGCACCAGGACGAAGCCGGCCCGGTAGCCCTCGCCGGGATGCGGCCGGTCCGCTCCGACGTCGTAGCTCGTGCCGCCCTCGACGACGCCCGGCCACGGGTCGCGCCACAGACCGATGAGCGAGCCCTGCGCCTCGGCGGTACCGGCCTGCACGTCGGGGGCCTCCGACGCATCCGATGCCGTATCGCGCGCCGCCTGCGCCAGGGCGTCGAGCCCCTCCCCCAGGGCACCCAGCACCATGATGTCGGGGCGCTCGGCGATCTCGACGCGCAGCATGAAGCGCATGGAGTTCAGGAAGGCCGCCAGGTCCGCGCCGCTGCCCGCCTCGGTAGTGAGCCAGAGCGTGTGGCCGTCGTCGAGGGCCGCGAGCGCGTGGGTGATGTGCCCCTGAGCGTCGAGGAGCAGCGCCTCCGCGCCGCCGTCGCCGGGTTCCAGGGCGGTGAGGATCTGGCTGGACAGCGTGGTCAGCCAGCTCAGGCGGTCCGGCCCGGTGACGGCGACGACGTCGCGCGCCAGGGCGCAGGTGGCCCGGCCCTCGGCCAGGGCGGCCTGCTCGCGCCCGGGGTCGCCGAAGTGGGAAGGGACGGTCTCGTCGGGGTCGCCCGGGGCGGAGGCGACGGCGCCAGGGCGGGTCAGCAGTGGGGAGGTGAGCATCAGGCGGTCGGCTCGGCGTCGTCGGAGGCGGGCTCGGAGGGCTCAGACGCCTCGGCGGCCGGTTCGAGGCCGGAGCCGGGCTGGGCGGCGGGGTCGTCAGGGTCATCGACGCGGCCGAGCCGACCGGAGGCGTAGGTGGTCACCTCGCTCTGACCGAAGGCGGCCATGTCCTGGGTCCACATGAGGTCGCCGCCCACGAGCCCGAACATGCGGGTCATCTCCTCCACGGGGACGGCGGTGCGGGCCCGGCCCACGGCCTGGGTGCCGACCTGGGCGCGCGGCCCCTGGATCCAGCCCTCCCAGACGGCGACGTGACCGGCGGGGTCGGCCGAGACGAGCTCGAGCCGGGTGACGGGGGTGAGCGGGCCACCGGAGTTCTCGGCGTCGGCGGTGGCTTCGGTGGTTTCAGCGGCGTCTGCGCCATCCGGCTGCTCCTGGCCGACGGGCCGCCAGTAGGTGATCTCGGTGGACCAGATCTGGGCGGGTGCCAGTAGGGAGGCGCCCTGGAGGCCGGGCATCTCGAAGTCGAGGTTCTTGGAGCGGGTGGCGTCGACCGTCCAGATGGTGGTGGTCTGGCGCAGGTAGGGGCCGCCGTCGTGGTCGAAGCTCATCTCCTGGTAGACGGCCTGCTCGGGCACGGTCTCGCCGTAGGTGAGGATGCCGTAGCCGCGCCAGGTGCCGACCAGCCAGGCCAGCGGGTAGAGCTCGGGGGCGAGGTCGTCAGGAAGAGTGAATGCCATGCCCGCAGCCTACGACGTCACCCAGCCCGGGACACGCGCCGCCCGCCCGGGCCGTGCGGATCCGCCAGCACCCTGAGTGTCCGGCGCGGTCCGGAGCTGAAGATCCGGACAGGATCAGCACCGCAGTGTCCAAATCGGAGACAAAGGCGGTGAAGAACACTGAGCGCGCCAGATGAAACCGCATGATTCCGCGGTTCCTTCGCTTGACCGCAGGACCTTGGAGTCCCTTTGTCACCAATTTGGACATTCGGACACCTTGATGCGGGTTTTCGGGCCCTCGCAGGGCTGGGTGGCCGTCGTCAGCCGGCGAGGAATCCGCCCATGAGGCGGGCGATCGCGTAGACCGGGACGCCGACCGACAGGATCGGCACGAGCGCAGAGGCCACCGCCGCCCGCCCGCCGGGCACCCACCGGTGGGTCCACAGGACCCGGTTGCCGGCGGCCATGAGAATCCCGGCCACGAAGCCGACGACGACGCAGGCCACGGCACTTTGCAGGGCCGCCATCGCACTGATGTGGGACAGGCCGAAGAAGCCGGCTGCCGCCAGCACGTAACCGGCACCGCCGGCGAGCAGCGCCGGGACCATGACGGTGAGGGCCTCCAGCATCCGGGCGCGCACGTTGAGGACGGTCAGGACGGCGCCGACGAACAGCGCCAGACAGGTGGGCACGACGACGGCCGGGTCGGCCAGCCCCGGCTCCAGGGCGCACCAGGCCGATCCTGAGACCACGACGAGGCATCCGGCGACCGTTGAGGACAGGTCCTCCACCAGGTTGTGCCGGCCGTCGCGCCGCAGCATCTGCCCGACGAAGGCCACCAGGATCGAGAAGGCCATGACCAGGCCGGCCACCCCCATGTCGTCGAGGAAATAGACACTGGCCGCGGCCGCCAGCCCGCTGATCGTCATGACGATCGTGGCCCCCAGGTCGTGCCGGGCGCGTACGAGCGCGGGCCAGCCCTGGGCGGCAGCCGGCACCAGGACGGCCACAAGGGCCAGCCTCACCCAGCCGGGCAGCACCGAGCCGACCGCCAGCAGCAGCGGCACGAGGCCCGCGAAGGCGAGCCTGGTCCAGGCCGGGTCCACCAGGCCCGGCTCCTTGGGGCGGTTGGAGGCCCGGCGGGTGGCGTAGCCCAGGTCCTCGGCGACGTCGAGGGTGTCCTCCGAGTCGGCCGAGCGCGCGGACGCTGGGGAACCGGCCGAGGGCGCCGATGCGCTCGTCCCCCCGGACTCACTCGTGCCGATGACGCTGGCCCAGTCGGTCGCACCGCGCACGTCGGCGGGGGCCATAGGAATGGCTCCATCGTTGGAGTCGCGGGAGGCTCCACGGGCGCCCGCGGCCGGTTGGGCTCGTCGGTGGTGGGTAGTCACAGGACGCATCGTCCCACACCCCGGCGACCGTCACCCCCACTCCGACCTCCCTCGGCCCGGATCCCCCTATCCGGTCGGTTGCCGTCCGAAGGATTCCTCCCTCGGCCACGTGTGGTTGACTTACCCTGACAGAACCGCCGCTGCTCAGGTCGTACGCACCGGCGAGTCCCGGTCGAGGGCCCTGGAAGGAGCGGCCATGCGGATCATCATGTTCACTCATGCGAGCGACGCCACTAGTGTCCTGCCCGCCGCCGCCTTCCTCGACTCCCAGGTGGAGTGCCTTCCCCCGGTCCCCTCCTCCTACGTGGAGGTGGACAGCGCCGATGTCGTCATGATCGACGCGCGTGGGGACCTGACCCGGGCCCGTGCCCTGTGCCAGCTGTTCACCGGCCCCATGGACTGCCCGCCCATCATCCTCATCCTGGAGGAGGGCGGCGCTGCCGCGGTCCAGATCGACTGGGGAGCCGCCGATTTCGTCATGTCCGGTGCCGAGCCCGCCGAGCTGTCAGCCCGGCTGCGGCTGCTGCGAGCCCACGTCCCGGTGGTGGCCGAGGTCGATGACGACCGCATCGAGGTCGGGGACCTCGTCATCGACGTCACTGCCTACACTGCCCGTCTGCGCGGGGTGATCCTGGACCTGACCTACAAGGAGTTCGAGCTGCTGAAGTTCCTGGCCGCCAACCGGGGAAGGGTGCTGACCCGCGACGCGCTCCTGCACGAGGTGTGGGGCGAGGACTACATCGGCGGCTCACGCACGGTGGACGTCCATATCCGGCGCCTGCGCGCCAAGCTGGGCACCGAGCACGACAACCTCATCGGCACGGTCCGCAACGTCGGCTACCGTCTGGACGCACCCGAGGACGTGTAGGGGCGGTCGGCGCTCACGGGGGCTTCCGACCGCTGGGCGGACACCGGGACGGCCACAAGCCCGGACCTGTAGACTCGGGGGCGGCGTCGGGCCGTGACGGGCCCCGGGCTCCAACTCAAGCCGCCGCGAGCGGCATTCGCGCCGACTGGCGCTCTCCGGCCCGACGTCCTCATCTCTCCCGAGCGGCCTGTCGCCCGCCTCCGTCTCGTGACCGCACCGCCCTGTCACGCAAGGCGCCCAAAAGTGTCACTCCGGGCGACTTTTACCTGCGCGGCACCAGCTCCCGGAGCGACATATCACGCACTGACCTGCACAAACGTGAATCAGGGTGCGCTCAAACCGGCCTCAGACGGCCTGAAAAGTCGCCATTCGTGACACCTGGCCTCTCATTCCTCAGCCGAAGCGCCCGGAGATGTAGTCCTCAGTGGCCTGCTGGCTGGGTGCGGAGAAGATCTTGTCGGTGGAGTCGTACTCGACGAGGTGGCCCGGCTTGCCGGTGGCCTCCAGGTTGAAGAAGCCGGTCATGTCACTCACGCGCGAGGCCTGCTGCATGTTGTGGGTGACGATGACGATCGTGTAGTCCGTCTTGAGCTCGGAGATGAGGTCCTCGATGGCGAGCGTGGAGATGGGGTCCAGGGCGGAGCAGGGCTCGTCCATGAGCAGGACGGCGGGCTTGACCGCGATGGCTCGGGCGATGCACAGGCGCTGCTGCTGGCCGCCGGACAGGCCCAGGCCGGGACGGTCCAGGCGGTCCTTGACCTCGTCCCACAGGTTGGCCCCGCGCAGGGAGGCCTCCACCAGGTCGTCGGCGTCGGACTTCTTGATGCGGCGGTTGTTGAGGCGCACCCCGGCCAGGACGTTCTCGGCGATGGACATGGTGGGGAACGGGTTGGGCCGCTGGAAGACCATGCCGATGGCGCGGCGCACCTGGACGGCGTCGACGCCGGGTCCGTAGAGGTTGACGCCGTCGACGATGACCTGGCCCTCGACGCGGGCGCCGGGGATGGTCTCGTGCATGCGGTTGAGGGTGCGCAGGAAGGTGGACTTCCCGCAGCCGGAGGGGCCGATGAGGGCGGTGACGGACTTGGGCTCGATGACGACGTTGACGTCCTTCACGGCCAGGAAGTCGCCGTAGTAGATGTTCTCGCCGATGACGTCGATGCGCTTTGACACGTCGGTTCCTTTACCTGAGGTGAACGGTGGTGGGCTCTGGTGGCGCTGCGGGCGCGGTGTGCCCGGAGGCTCCGGCAGGGCTCAGCGCCGGCCGCCCTTGGGGCTGAAGTACTTGGAGATGAGGCGGGCCGCGAGGTTGAGCAGCATGACCAGGATGATGAGCGTCAGCGCCCCGGCCCAGGCGCGCTCCATGGCGGCGGCCTCCCCGCGGGAGTACTGGTCGTAGACGAGTACCGGCAGGGTGGACATGGAGCCGTTCAGCGGGTTGGTGTTGGTGCGGATCGTCAGCCCCACGGTGATGAGCAGTGGGGCGGTCTCGCCGATGACGCGGGCGATGGCGATCATGACGGAGGTGGTGATGCCGGCCACCGCGGTGCGCAGCACGACCTTGACGATGGTGAGCCACTTGGGCACGCCCAGCGCGTAGGAGGCCTCGCGCAGGTGGGAGGGGACGAGCTTGAGCATCTCCTCCACGCCGCGGATGACCACCGGCGTCATGAGGACGCTCAGGGCCACGGCGCCGATGATGCCGGCCTGGTAGCGGGGGCCGGCCGCGATGAGGAAGATCGAGTAGGCGAACAGCCCGGCCACGATTGAGGGGATGCCGGTCATGACGTCGACGAGGAAGGTGATGGCCCGGGCGATCCAGCCGCCGTTGTACTCCACGAGGAAGACGGCGGTGAACAGCCCCAGGGGCACGGAGATGAGGGTGGCGATCCCCGTGATCTGGAGGGTTCCGACGATGCCGTGGTAGAAGCCGCCGTTGGAGGCGTCGGCGCCGCGCATGTTCGTGGTCAGGAAGTCGTAGCCGAAGCGGGCCGATCCGCCGGACAGGACCATCCACACCAGGGAGACCAGGGGCACCATGACGATGGCGAAGGACAGGTAGATGAGAAGGGTCACCAGGGTGTTGCGGCCCCAGCGATCTCCCTCGCGCACCCAGGAGACGGCCGTGGCACCCACCACCCAGACCAGGGCGGTCAGGGTGACGACGGCGGCGATGCTCCATCCGGCCAGCAGGCCGATCCCGCCGCCGACGACGAAGGCGGCTCCCAGCGCCGCCCAGATGAACCAGTCGGGCAGACGGTAGGAGGTCAGGGGCACGCCCTCGATGGAGGGCGGGTCGGCCAGCGGGTCGACCGGGGCGGCCGGGGCCTCGGCGGCCGCGAGCGCGGCCTTGAGGGACTTGGGCGCGGGGGCGCCGTCGGAGGCCGAATCGGACCTGCGGCCGGACGTGGGCTCGGGCGTGTGCGTGGGCGTCATATCAGCTGGCTCCTGAGAACTCGGAGCGGCGCGCGATGATCCACCGCGCCAGGGAGTTGACCGCGAAGGTGATGATGAACAGGACCAGGCCGGTGGCGATGAGCACGTTGACGCTCAGCCCGTAGGCCTCGCGGAACTGCGAGGCGATGTTGGCGGCGATGGTCTGGTGCTGGCCGGCCTGGAGGACGCGGAGGTTGAGCCCCATGCCGGGCGAGAGGATCATGAGGACCGCCATGGTCTCGCCCAGGGCGCGCCCGAGCCCCAGCATGGAGGCGGAGATGATGCCGGATCGGCCGAAGGGCAGGACGGCCTGGCGGATCATCTCGTAGCGGGTGGCCCCCAGGGCCAGGGAGGCCTCCTCCTGAAGCGTCGGCGTCTGGAGGAAGATCTCGCGGATGGTGGCGGTGATGATCGGCAGGATCATGACGGCCAGGACCAGTGAGGCGGTGGTGATGTTCTTGGCCGGCGCCGTGTAGTCGGCGAACAGCGGGATGAAGCCGAGGTTGTCGCTCAGCCAGGTGTTGATGGGGTCGAGCAGGGGCACCAGCCACAGAAAGCCCCACAGGCCGAAGACCACCGAGGGGATCGCGGCCAGCAGGTCCACCATGTAGCCCAGGGCCTGGGCCAGGCGCCGCGGGGCGAAGTGGGAGATGAACAGGGCCACCCCGATGCTCAGCGGCACCGCGACACCCAGGGCGATGGTCGAGGACAGCAGCGTGCCGAAGACGAGTGGGGCCACGTAGCCCCACAGGCTGCGATCGCGCATGAAGGAGACCGACTCCAGCGTCTCGCGCGAGGCCGTCAGGGCGGGCAGCGCCTCCCGGATGAGGAAGGCGGCCACGAGAGCGAGCACCACCATGATGAGGGTGCCAGCCCCGAAGGACAGCCCGGTGAAGATCCGGTTGCCGGTCTGCCCGGGGGCCTTCCCGGGCTGGATGGCGACGTCGTCGGAGCTGCTGGGCGCGGTCACGGCGCCGGGCGGTGGGGCCGACGACGACGGTGCGGTGGTGCTGGCCACGGCTGACCCTCCTCGGGGTGTCTGGGACGGCGGCTGGGTGGGCGGGTGCTGGCTGGACATGTGCGGTTCGGTGCGGCGTCGTGATGGCTGGCCGGCCGGCTCAGGCGGCGATCTTGTCGATGGCGGCGTTGATCTTCTCGCGCATCTCGCGGGTGATGGGGGCGCAGCCGGTGGCCTTGGCAGAGGCATCCTGCCCTCTTGTGGAGGCCGCGAAGCGCAGGTAGGCCTTGACGACGGCGGCGATCTGGGCGTCGTCGTAGCTCAGGCGGGCGGCGAGGTAGGAGACCAGGACGATGGGGTAGGCGCCGTCGGCCTCGTGACTGGGCGTGTAGAGCAGGCGGGTCTCGTCGGCCTCGGCGCCCAGGGTGGCGGCGTCGAGGGCGGCGGCCGCGGCGTCGGCGGAGACGGGCACGTAGGCCCCGTTGCTGCCGACGGCGACGGTTCCCAGGGTGGCGGGGACCTTGGAGGCGTCGGCGTAGCCGATGGTGCCGGTGGCCGCGGAGACGGTCTGGATCATGCCGGCGGTGCCGTCGCCGGACTGGCCGCCGCGCAGCGGCCAGGTCTCCTCGGGCTCGTGGGTCCACACCTCGGGGGCGACGGTGGCCAGGTAGGTGGTCAGGGCCTTGGTGGTACCGGAGTCGTCGGAACGGCCGACGACGATGATCCGCTGGTCCGGCAGCGCGGCGCCGGAGTTAAGGGCGGCCAGGGCGGGGTCGTTCCAGCGGGTGATGGCGCCGGAGAGGACCTTGGCGAGGACCTCTCCGGTCATCTTGACGTGGGACTCCCCGGTGAAGCCGGGCAGGTTGTAGGCCACGGCGATCGGGGAGATGTAGAGGGGCAGCTCGACGACGCCGCCGATCCTGCTGATCTCGTCGGTGGTCATGGGGGTGTCGGTGCCGGCGTAGTCGACGGCGCCCTCGGCGAGCTTGGTGCGTCCGGCCCCGGAGCCGCCGCCGGCGTAGTCGACGGTGGCGCGCAGGTTGGCACCCATGAAGGCGTTCATCCAGGAGTCCTGGGCGTCGGACTGGGAGGTGGCGCCCGCGCCGCGGATCTCCCCCGTCAGGTCGCTGGAGGCGTTGGGGTCGGCGGGGCCGGCGTCACGCCCGCAGGCGGCCAGCGCGGTCAGGGCGGCCGCGCTCAGGGTGCCCAGGGCGCCGCGACGGGTCAGGAGCACAGGCTCTCCTCGCTCAGTCAGAGGGGGTCGGGGGTCCAGTCGGATACCGGGTGATTGTCAGGCAGCGGTCACGATATGCGCCCCGGATGAAGGTTCCGGGTGACCGGGGTAAACGGTTGGTAAACACCTCCCGTGAGGACGGTCATATTTCGATACGGTGGTGGGGAGACGGCAGCTTCAGATGAAGGGCATCGACATGACGCACGACCGCAACCTCATGATCTCCTCACGCCCCGCGTTCTTCTCAGTGCTGGCGGCACTCAACGTGTCGGTCATCAGCTTCTACGTGCTGTGGAGCATTGCTGACAGCATTACGGTCAACCGTGCCGAGGAGCATGGTTTCGACCCCAATCAGTTACTGCCCCACGCCATTCTGTTCTGGTTCGCCGCGCACGCCTCACTGCTGAGCCTCATGGCCCTTGACGTTCTCGTCTTCATGGCATGGCGCAGGTCCCGCCGCCACGTGCCCCAGCAACCGGATGTGATCAACGGGGCGTTACCGCACGATCACGTCACCCACCAGTAGCAGTCCATCATCTCGAGAGGGGAATCAACTCGCGGGCTACCGGAGAATCCTGGTAACCCGCGAGTCCATAGTTCTCCCAGCAAAGACATCGGTTCGAGTCTGCGCCCCTTTCGAATCAGCGGCCTTCGGACAGGACGGGGCGCTGCTTCTCGATGGCGACGGCGCGGATCTTGCCGCGGGGGCGGCGGGCCATGTGGACCACGAGGATCTCCCCGGTCTTGAGCCAGGGGTCCCTATCGGGCACGGAGCGCAGAAGCTTGCCGGGGGCGTACTGGGAGACGACGTCCATGATGGTGGGCAGGACGGGCCGGTGGGTGCACAGCGCCGTCGGCTCCTCGCGCACGCGCAGGACCTTCTTGACCAGAGAGCGCACGCCCTTGGGGCGCTCGGCATGAGCCATCTCGGTCAGGGGCCCGGCCGTCTCCAGGGTCAAGCCCGCAGCCATGGCGTAGGGGGCGACCGTGTCCATGCAGCGCTTCCAGGGGCTGGTGATGACGCGGCCCACCCCGTAAGCGGCCAGGATCGGGACGAGGGCGCGGGCCCGGGTCTCGCCCTGGTCGTGGGTCAGGGGGCGGGTGGCCTCGTCGGTCTCCTTGTCGCGCTCCTTGGGGCGGTTCCACACGGAGCGCTTGACGGCGCGGCCGTGGCGCACGAGGACCAGGGTCCAGGTGTCGAGCTTGCCGTCCTCCCACAGGTCGACGAGCTCGCCGAGCAGGTCGCGGTCGTAGGAGTAGGTCAGGCGCTTGCGGGCCTGCCCCACGCGCCGCCACTCGACGGCGTCGATCTCCTTGGTGGAGGCGGGCTTGACGGCGGCGCGGGCGGCGACGGCGGCCGAGGCGTCGGGGGCGACGCGGGCGGCCCAGTAGTGGACCTCCTTACGGGAGCCGTCGGCGAGCTTGTAGCGCACGCGGCTGAGGGGCTGGCCCAGGACGACCTGCACGCCGGTCTCCTCGGCGACCTCACGCACCGCGCAGGTGCGCACGGACTCGCAGGAGTCGACCTTGCCCTTGGGAATGGACCAGTCGTCGTAGCGGGGTCGGTGGACCAGGAGCACCTCGAGGTGCTTGCCGTTCTCGCGCCACACGAGGGCGCCTGCGGCCTTCACGGTCTCACGCGAGCTGTTCTTCTTGCTGGACGAGCTCATGGCACGGCCGTCTCAGTGACGACCCTTGACGCGCGAGCGCGCCCGGGCCATAAGGCTGGTCTGGATGTCCTCGAGGCGGTTGCCCTCCGCGTCAACGAGGTGACGCTCCCAGGAGCCGTCGGGCTGGAGGTGCCAGGAGGAGACGTCGTCGGAGGCGCAGTGGGTGACCAGCCACTCAAGGTCCTCGACCATGGCGGGGTCGGTGATGCGCACCAGGGCCTCGACGCGGCGGTCGAGGTTGCGGTGCATAAGGTCGGCCGAGCCGATGAACAGCTCAGTCTGGCCGCCGCCGGCGAAGGCGTAGATGCGCGAGTGCTCCAGGAAGCGCCCCAGGATGGAGCGCACGCGGATGTTCTCGCTGAGGCCCTCGACGCCGGCGCGCAGGCCGCAGATGCCGCGCACGACGATGTCGACCGGCACCCCCGCGCGCGAGGCGCGGTAGAGGGCGTCGATGACGGTCTCATCGACGATGGAGTTGACCTTGATGCGGATCCAGGCAGGCAGGCCGGCCCGGTGGTTGGTGATCTCCTGCTCGATGCGCTCGACGAGCCCGTCACGCAGGCCTCGGGGGGCCACGAGCAGGCGGCGGAAGCGGGCGCGCGGGGCGTAGCCGGAGAGCTGGTTGAACAGGGTGGTCAGGTCCTGGGCGACATCACGGTCGCAGGTCAGAAGCCCCAAGTCCTCGTAGCCGCGGGCGGTCTTGGGGTGGTAGTTGCCGGTGCCGACGTGGCAGTAGCGGCGCAGGCCGTCGGACTCCTGGCGCACGACGAGCAGCAGCTTGCAGTGCGTCTTGAGGCCGACCATGCCGTAGACGACGTGGACGCCGGCGCGCTCGAGCTTGCGGGCCCAGGAGATGTTGGCCTCCTCGTCGAAGCGGGCCTTGATCTCCACGATGGCGACGACCTGCTTGCCGGCCTCGGCGGCCTCGATGAGGGCGTCCACGATCGGGGAGTCGCCGGAGGTGCGGTAGAGGGTCTGCTTGATGGCCAGGACCTTGGGGTCGGCGGCGGCCTGGGCCACGAACTCCTGGACAGAGGTGGAGAAGGAGTCGTAGGGGTGGTGCAGGAGGACGTCGTGCTCGCGCATGGCGGCGAAGACGTCCGGCGCGGAGGAGGACTCGTAGGCGGCCAGGCCCGCGGCCGTCACCGGCACGAAGCGCGGGTACTTCAGATCGGGGATGTCCAGGTCGTGGAGCTGGTTGAGGCAGGTCAGGTCCAGGGGGGCGGGGAGCTCGAAGACGTCGTCGCCCTTGAGACCCAGGGCCCGCACCAGGTAGCGGCGGGTGAAGGAGGAGATGGTGTCCTCCACCTCCAGGCGCACGCAGTCGCCGAAGCGGCGCCGCTCGAGCTCCTTCTCCATGGCCTTGAGGAGGTTCTCGGCGTCGTCCTCCTCCACCTCGAGGTCCTCGTTGCGGGTGACCCGGAAGAGGTGGTGCTCCAGGATGTCCATGCCCGGGAAGAGGTGGTCGAGGTGCTGACCGACGACGACCTCCAGGGGGATGACGGCGCAGCCGGCGGCCTTGTCCGCGGCGTCGAGCTCACGGCCGGGGACCTGGACCAGGCGCGGCAGGGAGTCGGGGACCTTGATGCGGGCGAAGTGCTCCTTGCCGCTGCGCGGGTTGCGCAGGATGACGGCGAGGTTGAGGGACAGGCCCGAGATGTAGGGGAAGGGGTGGGAGGGGTCGACCGCCAGCGGGGTCAGGACCGGGTAGATCTGGTGGCGGAAGTAGCGGGTCAGGCGCTCCTGCTGGTCGGAGTTGAGCTCGTCCCAGCCCAGGATCTTCACGTTGCGCTCGGCCAGGGCCGGGCGGATGTCCTCCTGGAAGAGGGCGGCCTGGCGGGCGGTGAGCTCCTTGGTGCGGCTGGTGACCTGGGCCAGGACCTGGTGGGCGTCCAGGCCGGAGGCGCGCACCGGGGTGATGCCGGCCTTGATGCGGCGCATGAGCCCGGCGACGCGCACCATGTAGAACTCGTCCAGGTTGGAGGAGAAGATCGCCAGGAACCAGGCGCGCTCCAGCAGGGGCAGGGTGTGGTCCTCGGCCTGCTCCAGGACCCGCTCGTTGAAGTCAAGCCAGGTCAGCTCCCGGTCGATGAAACGGTTCTTGAAGGACTTCAGGGGCGGCAGGAGGTCCTCGGGGTCGACCTGGGCGGTGTCGGCGGAGGCGGCCGAGGCCGCGGCATCGGCGGCGGTGGCAGCGGTGGCCGAGGAGGCTGCGCTGACAGGGCTGACGGCATGGCCCGAGCTGGCCGCGCTGCCGGGGGCGGAGGCTCCCTGCTCCCCCGGCGCGGCGGTCGACGGCGTCGCCAGGGTCTCAGTGGCGGAAGGTGCCGACTGCGAGCTGGCAGAGGTGATGGAGGAGGGCGCGATGGCGGGGGTCGCGGTGCCGATGGGGCCGGGGGCCGGGGCCGCCTCGCCGCCGACGATGTCGTCGAAGTCCTCATCCTCGTACTGGGGGCCGGAGTCGTCGGCGAAGTCGCGCGGATCGGCGACCTCGATGATGTGCTCCTCCTCGACATCCTCGGAGTCGGCTGAGTCGTCGGCCCCCTCTGGGTGTCCGGCGGCCTTGTGCCCCTCGGGGCTCCCGTCGTCGATGGGCGACCCGCCGGGAGAAGCTGGGGCGTCGTCGGGCTCACCCTGGCCCTCGGGCTCGGCGACCTCAGCCGAGACCGCCGGCTCGCCGGGGCCCGCGGCCTCCGGGGACACCGCCGACTGGGCCGCCTCGGCCGCCTCGACGTCGTCGGACACCTGCTCGGGCTCCTGGGGGCTCGGGTGGCGCATCCACCCGCCCAGGAAGCGGGAGAGCGGCGTGGGGGCGGGGTGGTGCGCGTCGTTGGTCATGACCACATGGTCCCACGTCCGGGCGGCCTTGTGGGGCGGCGATCCGCTCCAGTTCGGCGAGCGCGCAAGGTACCGCCACTCCTACACGATCTTTGGGGCTCACTGGCTGATGCTCGACCCCGCTGCGCGCTCCTCTACCTCGCGCGCAATGCACCTACCTGCTCCTCATTGCGATCTGCTCCTCATGCAGCAGCCATTCGGAGGCCCGCACGACTCCCCTACGTACAGAGACTGCGATTCACGCCGGTACTGCACCGACGCAGCGTTCATGATCTCGCCGATGGTGCCGTTGGTGTCCTAATCGGTGACAAAGGAGCCTGCACACTCTTCACGCCTTCAGCAGAACCGCGGAATCATGCGGTTTTGATCCACCTACGGGCGCTTGCTCCGGGCCTTTGTCACCGATTTGGACATCCCGCGCTCGGATAGCCCCTGCGCAAGGCCCTCTCAGTCGAGGAGGCCTGCGGCGGCGCGGCGGGCGGCGTCGGTGAGCTCGTCGGCGGTGGCCAGGAGGGCGGAGTCGCGGCGGGTGACGCGGTCGGCGAGCTCGTCGGTGTCGTCCTCGATCCACACGGGGTTGGAGCCGGCCGCCAGAGCGCGCAGAAAGCCGGCGGTGGCGCTGAGCAGCGGGGCGATCGCGGTGACTGAGCCCTCGACGCCACCGGCCAGGACGGCATCGAGGCGCTCGCGCAGGTCGGCAGGGGCGAGCACGGCGCGCGCCTCGCCGAGGGCGGACTCGAGGCGGGCGGTGGTGGCCTCGTCGGCCTCGGTGAGGTCGACGAGGGTGGCGTAGCGGCGGGCGACGAGCCCCGGATCGCGGCGGATCCACTCGCGCACGAGGAACAGGCGCCACAGGGTGCCGGGCAGGG
>ERZ772973.592-NODE-592-length-16667-cov-3.09156_pt1 | contig 16667 bp, 22 predicted proteins | sample MGYA00580672_ERZ772973 | MGnify/ENA primary metagenome ERZ772973 (study PRJEB29015, sample SAMEA2737938) | human oral metagenome | biome: human oral; feature: human-associated habitat; material: dental | place: China | collected 2152 ... | reverse complement strand
AGATGGATAAGATTGCAGAGTTAGAGAAAAAGCGTCCGATGGTTGTCTATCGAGCCGATAATCAAGGCGCAGAAATCAAAGGCAGAGTCGTCCACAAGGAGAAGATTGGTGACCTGCATACAATCACTATTAAAAATTATGGCATTTTCGTAGTCACACAAACAAGCTACGAAACATTGAGGATTGGAGACGAGGTGAGATTATGACAACAAAATTTAGAGCGTGGCACAAGACATGGGAAGAAATGGGCAAAGTAAAACGAATACGATTTGATGACGAGGGTAATATAACTACTATATTCGTTAGAGGTAAAACGTCAGGAAGTAATGCTTATTTTAAAGATGTTGAACTAATGCAATCAACAGGACTCAAAGATAAGAACGGCAAGGAGGTTTTTGTCGGAGATATTATAAAATGTACAAGAGGATGTCCACATGAAGTGTATTTAGAAAAAGAATACGGTGGCACATACATAGGCGGAATGCCTGCTATATATCTAAAGGGATTGCTAAGTGGGTATGTGTGGACTGAAGACGAAGAAATCATCGGTAACATCTACGAAAATCCTGAGCTTTTGGAGGATAAATAATGAAACCAGAAATAATTGACAATATAAATAAACCGAGCCATTACCAAGGGGCTAACGGTCTTGAGGCTATCGATGTTGTGCATAACTTCGTTGGGAACCTTTCTGGAGCGTCTGCTTTCTTTTGGGGCAACGCAATCAAGTACATGCTTCGCTTCCAAAAGAAAAACGGTCTTGAGGACCTGAAGAAAGCACGCAAGAACCTTGACTGGCTGATTGAGGAGATGGAACATGAGAATTAAAACATCAGGTGGCGCAATCATTCAAGTCAACAAGTCTCGATGTAGTATCACTATAGCGGGAGTTGAGTTTGGTGAAGATTGTCGTGCACTGACTTCTAAACACACAGACGGGACAGGGACAATAACTCTGATATTTGAAGGAAAAATTATTTGAAAGGACAGGCAATGAAACCTAAAAAATATCCGTATTCAGGAAAAAAACAAGAAACGCCGTCGCCAATATTTTCTGCACGACCAATTTTTAACGAAGTCCCAATCATAGAAGAAGTTAAGGTTGAGTTCAGAGTTGAAGCTAGTATGGGGCGCATATATCCAGAAACGTTAATACATTTAGATATTTCTGGATACGGAAATAGAGTGCATTCAGTACATCGCTTCCCCGGTATTTTACTGAGTGTTGGTGAGTCAATCCAACTAAAGATGCTTTTCTATAAAAGACTTAGAAATTTTACTACAGATCGTTTCTTGACGTTTAGAGAATCTGATTGGAAGTTCTTTATCCTGGACCTGGTCAACGAATTTGTGCGATAAAAAAGCCAAGACACTCTCTGTCTCAGCTAAATTCCTAATAAGACTATTATATCACAAAGGAGACAGAGAGTGAACAAGGCTAAAGAGTTATTAAAAGAATTACAAGACCTTGACATGGACATCCAAAGCCGTATAGATGAAATCAATGAGCTTGAGGCAGGTTTGCTCTCAAGTCCTAAATGGACGGATGTCAAAGTCCAAGGCGGACAGACTAGAAAAGTTGATGATGTCTATACTCAGCTTGTCGTGATGAAAGAGGCTATAGAGCAGGATACCAAGGAAGTTATTGACAGGAAACTTGAGCTTGGTAGGATGATCAACAGGCTTAAAAATCCAAAACACAGGGCAGTATTAAGAATGACTTACATCAACAAAGGCACCGCTGATAGCGTTTGTTATGATTTGAAGATGAGTCGTACAACCTACTACAGGTTAAAAAATGAGGCGGTCTTAGCTTTGGAAGAAGTCATCTAACCTCATAGTGAGCTTATGGGACTTTTTGGAACAGCACGGTTCTAAAAATCTGTTAGAATGGTAGTATCAAGAAATAAGGGCAAGGCAGTAAGTCTTCCCTTGACGTGGAGAGTTGGCAGAGTCAGGTTGAATGCGCCCGTTTGCTAGACGGGTGGTCGCCTATGTGCGGTTCGTGGGTTCAAATCCCACACTCTCCTTTGAGTATTTGTGTCCCAGAATGGGGTAGGCAATAGGCTTAGCATTCACATATCACTCATTAACTTATTAGAAGGTCGGCTTATCGACTGGACCTTGCATGATTGCGTAGCTACTTATATCCTAGGTAAGTTATAAGCTAGGCGGTTTGATTCCGCTAGAGGTTTTAAATGACTACAAAAAATAAAAAAAGGAAAACTTTCAAATTAATTACTAATTAACACGCAAGTCTGTAGTCTGCTTGCACTGAGTCACTCTTTGAGTGGCTTTTTTGATTTACAAAACGAACAAATAGGAGGTAATAGGTTGGGCAGAGCACGAGACCCAAACCGAGATAAAGCTTTTGAGATTTATAAGCAGAATAACGGAAACATCACTAACCGCAAGCTTGGTGAAATGTTGGGCGTGCCTGAAAAAACTATCTCAGTTTGGAAGTTAAGAGACAAATGGAGCGAATGTAGTACTACAAAAAACAAAAGTAGTACTACCAAAAGAACACGGGGAGCGCCGAAAGGCAACAAGAACAGCAAAGGCGGAAGTATAGGCAATCAAAACGCCCTCAAACATGGACTGTTTGCTAAGTATCTACCTCAAGAGGTATACGAGATAGCGCAAGAGCTTTCAGAAAAACAGCCTATAGACATCCTTTGGGAAAATATCACGCTGACCTATGCTAATCTTTTGCATGCTCAGCGTATTCTTTACGTTCAGGACGTTGATGATACTACTACCATGCTGATTGCCAGCACAGCTAAAGGCAGTGAAAATTATGAGGTTCACACGGCATGGGATAAGCAAGGCAAGGCCTTAGCTGCAATGGCAAGAGCACAGTCAGAGCTTAAGAGCATGATTAAGACCTATGACGAGCTCACACGCTCCCCTCTTGTTACTGAGGAGCAACGCTTGAGGATTGACAATCTCAAAGCTCAACTAGGCTCTGGTGATGAAGATGACACAGTGATTACTGGATTTACATTTGATAGGAGTGAGTATAATGGCAATACTGAACCTAGCGAAACTGATTAACCCAGTATTTGATGAAGTCCTCTACACACTCAAGAGCCATATAGTGCTTAAGGGTGGCCGTGCCTCTACCAAGTCATCAGTGGTCTCTATTGACCTTGTAAATGACTTTATCAATGACCCTAACGGGAATGTGGTAGTCTTGCGAAAAGTAGGTAAATACCTGAGAATGTCAGTGTATGAGCAGATAAGATGGGCCGTTTATGAGATGGGGCTAGCTAATCAGTTCAAGTTTGGGAAATCTCCCTTACAAATCACCCACAAGAAGACAGGTACAGCCTTTTATTTCTACGGTGTAGACGATCCAATGAAACTCAAATCCCAGAAGATAGCCAAAGGCTATGTAATGTCTGTTTGGTTTGAGGAATTGGCTGAGTTCGCAGGCCGTGAGGACATTGATATAGTTGAGGATACTTTCATCCGTCAAGAATTACCAAACGGCAAAGAGGTCAAAGTCTATTTCACATACAACCCTCCAAGGAATCCCTATGACTGGATAAATGAGTGGGTTGCTGAGAAAGCTAGTGACCCTACTTACATGATACATCACAGCACCTACCTTGATGACAAGTTAGGTTTTTTGTCTAAGCAGATGAAAGACAAGATAGAACGCTACAAGGAGACGGACCCTGACTACTATCGCTGGATGTATTTGGGCGAGGTTATCGGTTTAGGTAATCATGTTTATAACATGAGCTATTTTAAGCCACTAGAAAGCCTCCCAGACAACGACAAAGTGATAGGTATATCATTTGCCCTGGATACAGGACACCAGCAATCAGCGACAGCCTGTGGAGCTTACGGACTCACTGCCAAGGGCAATGTTATCTTACTTGATACGTTCTACTATAGTCCAGCTGGTAAGACCATCAAAAAGGCGCCTAGTGAGCTCTCTGTGATGATACATGACTTTATAGACAAGGTCATGAAGACTTACAGAGTACCTAAATTAAAAATGACTATTGATAGTGCGGAGGGAGCTTTGAGAAACCAATATTTCAAAGACTATGGTGAGCGCTGGCACCCTGTGGCTAAGAAGAAAAACCAGACCATGATAGACATGGTTATTAGCTTACTAGCTGAGGGGCGTTTCTACTACCTTGATACAGAAAATAACAAGGTATTCATAGAGGAGCATAAGATGTACCGCTATGATGACAAGTCACTTAATACTGATGATCCAAAAGTCATCAAGGAAGATGACCACACGGTGGACGAGTTCAAGTATTTTGTCCTAGACAACGCTAGAGAGCTAAGACTAAAAGCCTAAAGGAGCTAACAATGGGAATAGTACAGACTATCAAGAATTTTTTCACAAGGAGCAAGTATGTGATGACGACACAGAACTTAACGAATATCACTGATCACCCTAAAATAGCAGTGTCATCCGCAGAGTATGACCGCATTAGGGAAAATCTCAAGTATTATGCAGGGCATTATCCACAGATTGAGTACATTGACAGTAACGGAACACCTAGAAAGCGAGCTTTCAACCATCTGCCTATTGGGCGTACAGCAGCCAAGAAGATTGCAAGCCTAGTGTTTAATGAGCAGGCTGAAATCAAGTTAGACGACAAAGACGCTAATAAATTCATTCAGAAACAGCTACAAGATGACCGTTTTGTTAAGAACTTTGAGCGTTACCTGGAGAGTGGTTTGGCTCTTGGCGGCTTGGCTATGAGGCCATACGTCGATAGAGACAAGGTAAGAGTCTCTTTCATTCAAGCGCCTGTCTTTTTGCCTCTGCAAAGCAACACACAGGATGTCTCTAGCGCTGCTATCATCACTAAGACAATCAAGTCAGAGGGCAACAAGCAGAAGTTTTACACGCTGATTGAGTTGCATGAGTGGGGCAAAGATGATAAATACACGGTTATTAACGAGCTCTACAGGTCTGATAATCAGAACGTGGTAGGCTCTAGGGTTCCTCTATCAGATCTCTATGAGGATCTTGAGGAAGTGGTAGACCTGAATGGCTTGAGCCGTCCGCTCTTTACTTACTTGAAAACTCCAGGAATGAATAATAAAGACATTAACTCAGCCCTCGGGCTGTCTATCTTTGACAATGCTAAGACCACAATGGACTTTCTTAACACGACTTATGATGAGTTCATGTGGGAGATTAAGATGGGTCAGCGCAGAGTAGCCGTGCCTAGTCAGATGATTAAAGTTGAGTACAATCAGGAGGGCGAGAACGTCACAGTCAAGCGTGAGTTTGAGGCTGGGCGTAATGTCTATGAACAGATTGACTCAGGCGAAATGGACAAGGGGATAGGTATTACCGACCTTACAACGCCAATCCGATCAGATGACTATATCAAGGCTATCAATAAGATCCTGGCGATTTTTGAAATGCAGATAGGAGTATCCTCTGGCACCTTTACCTTTGATGGTAAGAGCTTGAAAACAGCTACTGAGGTTGTCAGCGAGAACTCAGACACTTATCAGATGAGAAACAGCATTGTCAGCTTGGTAGAGCAGTCTTTGAAAGAGCTCATTATCTCAATGTTAGAACTAGGCAAGGCTTACGGTCTCTATAAGGGAAACATCCCTGAGATGGATAAAATCAGCATTAACCTTGATGATGGAGTTTTTACAGACCGAAATGCAGAGCTGGACTACTGGGTTAAAGTTGTAAATGCAGGTTTTGCCACGGATGTCATGGCCATTGAGAAAGTTTTGAATGTGACTCCTGAAAAAGCTAAACAAATCAAAGCTGAAATCAGTGGCAATGCTATTGACGAGGCAAGCGGAGAGCGTAGTCCTGATGATGTAGAAGTTTACGGAGAGTGATTAGATGGCTGATGACAAGAAAAAACCAATCAAGCTCAATGATGAGCAGTTAATGCTTGACGCTAGTCAGGTTGCAGACATCTATCATCAACTAACTCTTGACCTTTTTGACCAGGTAATAGATCGTATCAAAGAGCGTGGCTCTGCTAGTCTTGATGACAACCCTTATATTTGGCAACTTGAGAAAATGAATGAGATGGGCCTACTCAATGAGGACAATGTCAAGCTCATTTCTGACCGCTCAGGGATTGCTGAGGAACAGCTTAGGCACGTCATCCAAAACGAGGGCTACAAAATCTACAAAGATACCAAACAACAGCTTTTAGAGGCTACTGGTGGAGGTGGTTTTGCTGGTAACTCACTCATTCAGACCAATCTAGCTGCTTATGTCAATCAGGCTATGGGAGATATAGACAACCTTATCAATACCACACTGCCAATGAGTGTGAGAAAGGTATATCAGTCCATAGTCCAGGAGAGCGTGGCCAAGGTTGTCACAGGACTCACTACCTCAGACAAGGCTATCTCTGACACAGTCATGAAATGGGCTAAAAAAGGCTTTTACGGCTTTACTGATAGCCAAGGCAAACGGTGGAAAGCTGATACCTACGCTAGGCAAGTTATCAAGTCCACGGCTTGGCGTGTCTATCGTGAGGTCAGAATGGCTCCTGCTGAGGAGTTGGGTATAGATACCTTTTACTATCACAAAAAGGCCACAGCAAGAGAGATGTGCGCTCCTTTGCAGCATCAGATAGTAACTACTGGAGTTGCTAGGACGGAAAAAGGGGAGCGTATTTTGGCGCTATCAGACTACGGCTACGGATACGCTTGGGGCTGTCAGGGTATTAACTGTACTCATGAGATGACGCCGTTCATTCCAGGGGCTAACTACAAGCCTGATTTGCCTGACGAGTTAAGAGACTTAACGCCTGAGCAGGCTATAGAAAATGCAAACGTACAGGCCAAACAGAGGGCCCTGGAGCGTTCTATCAGACGGTCCAAGGAATTTCTCCACGTTGCAGAGAAACTAGGTGACCAGGAGCTGATAGACAAGTATAAGAGTAAGGTTAGGATCCAACAGGGAGCTATGAGAGACTATCTCAAACAGCACTCTTTCCTACATCGTGATTATGCTAGAGAGAAATACTACTATAATGATGACGCTGTTCAAAAGTTATACAAAACTATTGACAAACGCTCTAAAAAGGAGTATTCTGAAATACTACAAAATTTGGGAAATAAAGCACCCAAGTCTTATAGTGATTTCAAGTCGTTGAGTCGATTAGAAAAAGACTCCTTGAGGTATGATAATAGGATTGTCAATTATTTCAAGGGGGACATTCAAGAGAAACTGTCAGACAAGCAGAAACAACAGGCAGTGGAGGCTTACTTTAATTTCAAGAATGATGGTATAGTGTTTGGAGACCATGCAATAGCACGCTACATAGAACGTATGAGGCGCAATGACGGCACATTTACCTACAATTATGAAACGGTAAAGACAGCTTTTTCTCTACCTCCTAACTATGTATCAGAGAAGAACGGCAGACTTGCAAGGTACTATAACGGTATCCTCTACATCACTGAGCCTGATACAGATGTTGTAGTAACTATGATGAAACGTAAAAAACTGAAAGGATTTAAACCATTATGAAATACAGTCAACAAGTATTAGACATGCTAGAACAAGCAGTTAGTGGTCAGATTGATAATTTTTGGGATTTCTCCTTTAAGTTTAACTCCCTTTTTGGAGAAGATGAGGATTTTGCTGAGGCTTGGGACAATGAAAACCCTGAAATGTTTGACGCTCTCAATGACTTTGAGCTGATGATGTTCTTAGAGGAACATGACCCAAGTGATAAGCAAGGATTTATCAATTTCCTAACACCTTACTATAAAAAGGCAAAACAGTTAGTAAAACTTAGCGCTTAGAACAATCTAGGCGCTTTTATTGTGCAATAAATTGCTATAAACAACTATAAACCGTATGGATTTCCATTCGGTTTTTCTTTTGCCCTGGAGCATGGCGTAAAACTGTCTTAATTTGTCCATGTGACGTAAAAAAGGAGGAGTTAAGACATGAGTCTTAAACGTGAAATGTTAGTTGAGGCAGGCATCGAGGACAAGGCTGTCATTGACAATATTATGCAAGCGTACGGTGCAGGTATTGAAAATGCCAAGTTACAAGCCAAGTCGGAACTGCAAGCCGAAAACGAAGCATTAAAACAACAGCTTGAGCAACAAACCCAAGCTATCAATGATCTACAGGCCAAAGAGGGAGCAAGCGCTGAAAGCAAACAACAGCTTGAAGAACTAAAAGCCCAATTTGACCAGTACAAGCTAGATAGTGAGGCAAACCTTGCTCAGGTCACTAAAACAAACGCTGTAGCCCTTGCCCTGAAAGACGTAGGAGCTTACAACTCAGAGGACTTGATGAAATTCATTGACCTAGACAAAGTCGAGCTAGGGGAAGATGGAAAACCTCAATTAGAGGACACAATCAACTCACTCAAGGAGTCAAGCCCTTACCTATTCCAAGCTGAGGGCAAGCAGCCTAACCCTAGTATCTCTGTGCACGGAAATCCATCAGCAGAAACTGGATACGATCATCTAAGCGCAGAGGACAAAGCCCTATTTGCAGGCTTTGATAGCGTATAAAACCAAAAATAAAGAAAAGAGGAATATTACACATGGCAGTAAATTACGCAGCTAAATTTGATGAAAAAGTAGATGAGCGCTTTGCTAAAGAAGCCCTATCTACTGGTATTGTTAACCAAGATTTTGATTTCATTGGGGTTGACACCGTCAAGGTCTACTCTATCCCTACATCAGGAATGAATGACTACAAGACAACTGGGCAAAACCGCTACGGTGACGCTGAGGAACTTGGAAATACAGTTCAAACTATGACAATGAAGAAAGACCGCTCTTTTACATTCACGATTGACAAGAAATCCGAGCAAGACACAAATGGTGTCATGGAGGCTGGAAAAGCCCTTGCACGTCAGTTGTCAGAAGTCGTTATCCCAGAAGTAGACACTTACCGTTTTGCAACAATCGTAGCAGGTGCAGATACAGATCATATCTCTACTGGTTCAGTAACTAAAACAAATGCCTACGAGCTTGTACTTGATGGTCAGGTTAAACTAACTGACGCCTTCGTCCCAACAGCTGGCCGTATCTTGCATGTATCTCCTAAATTCTACAAACTCATCAAACTTGACCCAACTTTTGTAAAAAACTCTGACCTTGGTCAAGAGATCACTATCAAGGGTCAAGTAGGTATGATTGACGGCTTGCCAGTAGTTTTGACACCTACCTCACGATTGCCACAAAATGTAGAGTTTATTATTGCTCATCCTGTGGCTACTCCATCTCCTATTAAGTTGGAAGACTACAAGATCCACGATAACCCACCAGGAATTAACGGCAAGCTCGTTGAGGGTCGTATCCGTTACGACGCTTTTGTTCTTGACAACAAGAAGAAAGCTATCTACGTTCACAAATCAGCTTAGTGAAAGGGGATAAAAATGAACGATTCTAACATTGAAGAGACTTTGGTTGTATCTAAAGAAACTGAAGAGGAGCCAGAAGTAAAAGATCCAAAAACATTGAAAAAAGATGGAGTAACGTTTACTCTATCTGACCCGATTATGATTTCAGCCTTTGAAAATCAAGGATACGAAGTGGAGGAATAAAATAAATGGCTAAATTTAAAGCTAAAACAAACTTTTTTATGGCAAAAACAGGGCAGCAGTTTGATGCAAGTAATGCGTATGAAATGACAGTTGCTGAAGTGGATGAAATTAATAGACAGACACTTGCGGAATATGGAGACAACTGGCTAGAAGAAATCGAGCAAGTTGTCCCATCTCAAGAACCAACTCCAGATGTAATTCCAGGACTTTCTGAAAATCCAGATTATTTAATTTAAGGCGGTGAAGTCATGACCTACTTAACAAAAGATGAATTTAAGGACTTTGGTTTTGATGAGGTTGATGAGGTTGAGGAGTTTGAAAAGCTACTAAAGAGGGCAGAGATTGCTATCAACCTCTTTCTTAACAATTTCTACAGCTTTGTAGATTTTGAAAAAGAGATTGAGCACAGAAAGCAAGCTGTCAAACTGGCTACGGCTTTCCAGGTGGCATATTTGGACGCTAGTGGGATCACTACGGCTGATGATAAGCAATCAGTCTCTACTGTGGTTCTAGGGCGTACTCATATCACCTACAAGAACTCCTCTAGCCAGCCTTTAGAAAGTGCTAGGTATAACTTATCGATTGACGCCTTGAATACTCTGACATCGGCAGGATTTGGCTTTAGGGGGGTAGGTTATGACAGACATTGATAAACGGTTATTGATTGATACTGTAACAATTCAGAAAACCACAGGAGAAAAAGACGGATGGGGTAAAGAAGTATTTGAGAGCCCAGTGACCCTTAGAACTGTTAGGTTTGACAGACAGTATCAAGTGAAAGGTACGAAGAACAACCGTAAAGAGTCCAAGCCTAGTACGTTATTTGTGTACCCTAAATATTGCCCAATCGTCTTAGACAAGACCTTTGAAAATGCCATTATCAACGACGGAGAACGTGAGTACAGAGTGACCTCTGTGGTTCCTGTCAGTTATCCACACAAACAAAAAGTATTTTGCTATGAAGTGGAGTGTATCTGATGGGAACAGGCGTATATGTCAAGGTTGATTTAAAGGGCATAGAGAGAAAAGTATCCCCACAGGCACTAGCTAAGGGGAAGTTAGCTATCGCTAATCAAATGTTGACTGATTTTACCCCTTTTATCCCTCGAAAGAGTGGAGACTTAAGTGGTAGCGGTCAGGCTACTAAGGATGGGGTTAAATATCCTGGACCTTACGCTAGAGCTCAATTCTACGGATCGAGCTATAACAAGGTTAGGACCTTTGTCTTTAAAAAGTACACCACACCAGGAACAGGCAAGCGGTGGGACTTGAAAGCCTCAGCGTTATATCTTGATGATTGGAAGAAAACAGGTCTAAGAGCAATGGGAGTAAAAGCATGAATAACAATGATTTTTCAGAAGTCCTTAGAGATTTCATCAACACACTAAACCTCCCTCTGGCTTGTAAGCTAGATTACTTATCAGAGAGGGAGGATTTAGTCCTTTATCCTTTGCCAGGTGGTAAGGTTTTAAAAGAGTACATGAACGGCAAACAAGACATCAGTCTTGTCTTTGAGGTGGCTATCAAGACACTTGATCATCAAAAGACAAGCTCTATCCTGTGGGCTATCAATCACGCTCTTGCTGATTTCAACCTAGAACTACCTAGCAAAAACAATTCATATCAATTCAGAGGCCTTGAAGTATCACAGCCATTCCTAAATGACCGTGATGAGCAAGGTTTTTATATTTACATGTTAGATGTAACGGCAAAACTTGAAACAAATGGAGGAAACTAAATGCCAAAAATGAAAAACGCCAAGCGCAAACACTTTCTTGCGCCATGGTTACCAACAGCACCAGCTACTGAGCCAGGTAATGACGCCTGGAAATGGCTTGCGGACGGAGTGAAAACCGCTAATTCTGAAAATGACGAGGATACAGATGACATTGCATACTACAACGGCGACGGTACCAAAAAAACTGTAGTGACGTCTGTTAAGAGTGGTTACAGTTTTGAGGGCGATTACATCAAAGAGGATGAAGCTCAGGCAATTGTTGCAGCTATGCGCTTTAAAACTGGGGATGAGCGTAATGTCTGGTTTAAAGTGGTAGACGCTGATGGCAAAACTCAATATGTCGGAGTCGCTACTGTCTCAGGTATCAAAATTGGAGGCGGAGATGCGTCTGAGTATGAGACCTTTGAGTGCACTATCAGCTGGAATGTAGCGCCTAAACAGTCTGCTGTAGTCGGTTGATGATTTGATCTAGGGGAGTGAATAGGCTCCCCTTTTTATTTTTGATTTTAAAAATTAGTAGGAGAGAAAACAAATGGTAGTAATTAAGAAACGTGACAATGTCATCCCTGTTGATTTTGGAGAGTTCAAGCTTGAATTTGTAGCCAATGACAAAAACATCCACAAAATGGAGTCAGTTGGTAAAAAGCTCAAAAAAGACGGCGAAAAACTAGCCAACACAGAAGACAGTAAGGCCTTTGAAACGTTACAAGATTTAGTCAAAGACTCTTGGACAGAGCTGTTTGACAAAGAGGCGTTTGACAAGGTTTACTCATTCTCTAATGAGTCTACAGTGGACACAATGGCCTACTTACTTGAGGCAATCACTGGAGTCATCTCAGAATGGGAAAAACGCAACAATACAGATGCCCTCAAAAAATATCTAGGTGACTGACATGCTGGACCTATCAAGGAAATTGACAGATGAGTTAGTCCTTGGTGATGATGTGTATCCAATGAATATCGCTTTTAACAAGGTTTTGAAAGTGGTGGAGCTGATCAATGATGATGACATTGAGGAACTTTACAAGCCTTTCCTGGCTATTCAAATCTTGACTGGTGTAGATTTTACTCAGGCTTTGACGCCTGAACAAGCTACAGCAATCTTTAAGATGATATTTGAGGAGCATATCAGAATTATTCCAGCTAAAGACACAGCACCAGTGCTAGATTTGGCAGGGAACCCAATCAAAAGCAAGATACGCTCTAGGAGCCAATCTGAGGGAGGAGATCGTCTCTTTAGCTTGAAGTACGACGCTGAGTATATTTACTCATCATTTCTCCAGGCTTACGGAATTGATCTAATAGACGCTCAGAACAGCCTACACTGGAAGAAGTTCAACGCTTTACTCAATGGCCTGCCTAGTGATACTAAATTTGCTGAGGTGCTGAAAATACGCTCTTACAAGCCCCAAAAGGGAGACAGTAAGAAGTACAAGGAGAACATGAAGGAACTCAAAAAAGAGTATGCTCTACCTGATGAATTTGACTACTAATTTTAGAAAGGAGGTACACAATGGCAGATGGTTCAGTTACTATCAAGGTTGATATGGATGGCTCTAATGCTCAATCAGGAGTAAGCAAGCTTAAAGCTCTATTCGGTGGACTTGAAAATGCAGGCTCAAAAGTAGGGTCTGTTTTTAAGTCCGTCTTAGGAGCTAATCTGATTAGTTCTGCCCTGACAACAGGAATTGGGACTATTACAAGTGGTGTCCGTGAAATGGCCTCGGAGCTAAACAGTTCACAGAAAGCTTGGAAAACCTTTGAGGGGAACCTACAGGCCTTTGGGCGATCAGCTGAGGAAATCAAGGCAGCTAAGACCGAAATGCAGGACTTTGCAACCAAAACCATCTACTCAGCCTCTGATATGGCTAGTACTTACTCGCAACTTGACGCAGTTGGGACTAAGAATGTTGGTAGTCTAGTTAAGGCCTTTGGTGGACTTGCAGCCTCTGCTGAAAACCCAGCCCAAGCCATGAAATCATTGTCAACTCAGGCGACACAGATGGCAAGTAAACCTAAAATAGCTTGGATGGACTTTAAGATCATGATGGAGCAAGCTCCTGCTGGTATGGCAGCTGTCGCAAAAGAGATGGGAATGTCTACTGCTGAGCTTGTAAAAGCCGTCCAAGACGGAAAAGTCAAGACAGAGGACTTTTTTGACGCCATGAACCGAGCAGGGAACTCAGACGCTTTTCAAAAGATGGCTACAGAGTTCAAAACGGTTGACCAGGCCATAGATGGGGCAAAAGAAAGCCTATCTAATAAACTTATGCCAGCCTTTGAAAAACTTAACAAGTTTGGAATTAAGGCAGTCAATGCAATATCTGACGCTCTTGAAAAAATTAATTTTGATAGCATGGCTGAAAAGCTAGGTGCGTTCTTAGAGAGTATAGACATTGAGGTGGTTGTCACTAGAATCAGCACATCAATCTCTAATTTTGTTGGTAAAATTAAAACTTTCTGGCAAGCATTCTCAAATACAGGAGCAGTTACTGCTTTTGTCGAGGCTATTAAGAGCATTTCAGGAGCGATTGGTCATGTGTGGGATAGTTTGACAGCATCAGAAGTGTTGACAACCTTAGGAAGTGTACTAGGCAATATTGTAAAGTGGCTTTCTCAGGCTGCAACCGCAGTAGCTAACTTTGTTTCAGGCTTAGATCCAGGGACAATCCAAAGTGTAGCAACGGCGATTATTAGCATAGGTACAGCTTTGATAGGCATCAAGGCGGGAGTCAAGATTGCTCAGGCTCTAAAAACAGCCTTTGATTTTGGTAAGAATCTAGTTAGTTTAGTAAGTAACATTCTATTGACAACAGCCCAACTTGCTAACGCTGGAGCAAGTGCCGCAATGAGCGCAGGGAATACAGCAGTTGGGACAACGGCATCCGCAAGTGCTGGCTCTGTCTTAAGATTGGCCGCTGCAGTTCTTATGATTGGCGCAGGGGTCTTGATGGCTGCCGCTGGTGTTTATGTCCTGGTACAGGCAGCTATACAACTTGCCTCAGCTGGAACTGGTGCACAGGTTGCAATGCTTGCCATTGTAGCAGGTATTGCCTTGCTTGCTGTGGGAGCAGCTACATTAGGTCCAGCATTGACAGCAGGAGCTGTAGGTATTTTAGCTTTTGGAGCTTCCGTTGCTCTTATTGGTGCTGGTATTGCAGTTGCTGCTCTTGGGATTTCTGTACTTGTTACAGCTATCTCTAACGGAATGACTCAGATTATTAACGCCATATCTGCAAATGCACCACAAATTGTAACAATTATCCAGGCTATTGCTGATGGTATCAGTACAGCTATGAGTGGTATTGCTGGCATTATTGCTTCTATTGGAGGAGTGATCTCTACAGCTTTGCAAGGCATTGCTAATATCTTTACATCAGTTGGGCAAGCAATATCTACTGCCGCTCAAGGAATCGGTAAAGGTATTGAGAGTGCTTTTAATGGTATTTCCAATGTCATCACCTCTGTAGGTAATGCTATCAAGAGTGTATTAGATGGCCTTGCTAATGTATTCAATTCTATTGGTACGGCTGCTCAAAAAGCAGGAAATGGATTTAAGCAGTTAGCTCAAGGGGTGGTAATGATCACCAATACCAACCTTGGGGATATGGCAGCATCTTTAGCCGCTGTTGCTATTGGCGTAGGTAAAATCTCAGGAGCAAGCGCTGGCATGGCTAGCGTTGGTGCAGGTATGCAGGCACTGGGAGCAGGTCTACTCACAATACAAGCCAGCGGAGCCATGGCCGTTGCTGTACTAACAACAATGGCAAGCACCATTCCTACAATTTCAGCCTCTGTAACTACTTTAGCCCCAGCGATGACATTGGCTGGTACTGCTATGAGTGCCTTTGCAACATCAGTAATGACCTCTTTTGTAGGTTTATCAGGGGCAACAGCTAGCATTACTATCCTACAAAGTGGGTTAGTTGCTTTGTCAAGTTCAATGTTGATGGCACAGGCTGGAGCCCTAGCTATATCAGCAGGATTTACAGCAATCAGTGGAGTTGTGAGTGCTTTAGTTGGCGTACTTGGTACAATACCAGGTCAGTTTACACTGATTACCACATCAGCAATCATGGCAACTACTGCCATTATGCAGTTAGCTACATCCGCTCCTATGGTTGCCTCGGCCTTTTCTAGTATCTCGGCAGCTGCTGGATCAGCAATGTCTCAAGCTGTAGCAATAATGCGCTCAAGCATGCAACAGATGGTGTCTGTGGTCCTGCAATCGGCAACTCAGATGACTCAAGCCGGTCAACAGGCAGGTCGTGGGGTCTCTAATGGCATTACTAACGGCATCCGCTCAGGAATTGGATCAGCAACGGCTGCAATGTCAGCTATGTTAAGCTCAATCCGTTCTAGGGCAATGTCAGGGGCTGGAGCTATGCGTTATGCAGGGAGCATGATTGGGCAAGGTTTAGCGCAAGGTATGTACTCAGCACTTGGGGCTGTCACTGCGGCAGCTAATGCGCTTGTCGCTCAAGCTGAGAGAGCAGCGCAAGCTAAGGCTAAAATCCATAGTCCGTCACGACTATTTAGAGACAATGTAGGTAGATACATTGCTCAAGGTATTGCCGTGGGTATTGAACAGAATAGCTCTGATGTGGTTGATAGTCTGGCATACGTTCAGAAAGAGATGTCAGCGTTCAAATTTGGCGCTGAGGACTTGCTAGGTTTAGGGAAACATACTGTATCTAGTCAGTTTAGACTCAAATCACTCACAGAACGAGCAGAAACAAGCCAAATCGAGGTTATTCGTGACCAGGCTGACAAAGTCCTGGCTAGAGCTCTTGAAGTGGCTGAGGAGGCTGTCAAGCGCCCTGTGAATATGGTGCTAGATGACGGTGCTCTAGTTGCTAAAATCGGACAACCAATGGCTAACTATCAAAATGACAAGCTAATGCTAGATAACATGATGAGAGGTATTACCTAATGAATAATGACACAATCACAATCAATGGATTTGACCTCTCTGAGGTTATTGACATTATAGACATCATCCGTCCAGTAGGTAACGAGCGCCATATCACTACTAATGACGCTCCACTTTTGGGAGTCAATCTGCAAGAGGTAAGGACAGGCGCTAAAATCATCAAAGTCAAGTTTGCCATGCAATATGGGAACGGCATGACACTTGAAACGGCTAAGCACAAACTAGCTGGCATTTTTAACACTTCTGAAGCTGTCAAAATTGTCATTTCAGACGAGCCTGACAAGTATTACATGGGTCTAGTATCTGGCTCTGTGGACATGGACAACATTACTAGATGGTTCCAAAAGGGCAGTTTTGACCTGATTATCCCTGACGGAGTAGCTCACAGCTCAACCTATAAGCGTTTTGATAACGGACAAGAGCAACCTGACAAGGTTGTTTTTAATTTGGTCAA
>ERZ772973.584-NODE-584-length-16925-cov-2.75086_pt1 | contig 16925 bp, 17 predicted proteins | sample MGYA00580672_ERZ772973 | MGnify/ENA primary metagenome ERZ772973 (study PRJEB29015, sample SAMEA2737938) | human oral metagenome | biome: human oral; feature: human-associated habitat; material: dental | place: China | collected 2152 ... | reverse complement strand
CGTTGCCCTGCTGGACATCAATTTTGTATTCATTGACGATGCGTGGTACGCGCGTACACGCGCCCAGCGCGCTGCACGCCAGGGCCAGCGCAAAAATACGGAAGCAGTTCAAGTTCATGATGCGCGGAAAGTTTCTGCGAATGATTGAAAAGAGTCGATGTATGCAAAGCCCGCTTCACCGCCGGCGCCACGCGCCAACAGCCGGCAGACACGATAGAAGGCCACTATGATAACCGAAAATGCACTGCCCGCTGCCCGCCAGATCGTGCCTTCACGGCGTTGGCATGCAGGTATCCCTCGTCGGCAGACCGGCAAGCGCCTGGTGCGCGCCGCACTGCCCTGAACTGCGTGCGGCATTGCCCAAAGCGCATAGAGCGCCGCTTTCGTCAAACATAGCGCTTAAATAGCGCTTAACGCAATCAACAGGCCACAAGCGCGCCATTTTGCGCTCACGGCCTCCCGCACCCTTCCGTGCTTTTCCATGCATTCTGAGCGCCGGCCGGGCACTGCCTCACAGCGCGTCGAACCCCGCGTCTTCGATGGCTTCGCGCAGCTGCGCCTCACTGGCACGCGCTTCATCATGAACGATGACAGCCCGCGCCGCATCCAGCGACACTTCTACCCGTTCGACGCCAGGCAGGGCCTGCAATACATTCGTTACATTATTGACGCAGCCCTGACAATGCATACCGCCGACACCAATCACCGTCTGCTTTGCCGCCATTTCCTACTCCTCCGGAAAAAATTCAGGGAAATCCGCGCTAGAGATCACGCGCCATCACGCTCCGGCCGCCAGCGACGCAGCAGCAGCGAATTTGAAACGACCGAGACCGAGCTCATCGCCATCGCCGCGCCGGCAATGACCGGGTTGAGCATCCCCAGCGCCGCCAGCGGGATGCCGAGGACGTTGTAAATAAACGCGAAGAAAAGATTCTGCCGAATCTTGCCCAGCGTCGCGCGCGACAGGCGAATCGCGTCCGCCACGCCGTGCAGATTACTTTTCACCAGGGTAACATCGGCCGCCTCAACGGCCGCATCGGAACCGGCGCCCATCGCAAAGCTGACATCCGCAGCCGCCAGCGCCGGCGCATCGTTGATGCCGTCGCCGACCATCGCCACGAGCCGGCCATTTTCGCGGAGCGCGGTGATGGCGTCCGACTTGCCCGCCGGCGATACCCCCGCGCGTACTTCGTCGATACCGGCGCGCGCGGCGATCGCCGCCGCCGTCCGCGCATTGTCGCCGGTCAGCATGATGACCCGCGCGCCCAGCACTTTGAGCCGCGCGACGGCGTCGGACGAGGTTTCGCGTAAGGGATCGGCGATCGCCAGCAGCGCCAGCGCCCGTCCGCCATTTGCGGACACTTCCGCCAGCACGGTCACCGTCTTGCCTTCGTTCTGTAAGGCGGCAATCCGCTCCGTCGGCAGCGGCACGCCGGCCAGCCAGTCCGGCGACCCCAGGCGCAGGCGCCGCCCCAAGACCGGGCGAGACGCAAAAATCGGCCAGCGGCGGCACGCTCGCGCCCAAGCTTTCCGCCTGCCGCAATACCGCTTTGGCCAGCGGGTGTTCTGACCCTTGCTCCAGCCCGGCGGCATAGCGCAGCACTGCTTTTTCATCGAGCGGCGCATCCGCATCCGCCGCCAGCACAATGATGTCGGTCACAGCCGGCTCACCGCACGTCAGGGTGCCCGTTTTGTCAAGCGCCAGCGTGCGCACCTTGCCGGCCTGTTCCAGCGCGACCGCGTTTTTGATCAGGATGCCATGCCGCGCCCCCTGCCCGACCCCGACCATGATCGCCGTCGGTGTCGCCAGGCCCAGCGCACACGGGCAGGCAATCACGAGCACAGCTACGGCATTGACCAGGGCAACGCTGAAGATGCCGCCATACACCCACCAGCCGATGAACGTCAGCAGCGCAACACCGCAGACGACCGGCACAAACACGGCGGAAATCCGATCGGCCAGACGCTGGACGGGCGCTTTTGACCCTTGTGCCGCATCCACCAGGCGGATGATGCCGGCCAGCAGCGTATGCTCGCCAACCCCGGTGGCGCGGCAGCGCAGCATGCCTTCGGCGTTGACGGTCGCGGCAAACACTTTGTCGCCGGGATGTTTGGCGACCGGCAGGCTCTCGCCGGTCAGCATCGCCTCGTCGACGCTGGAGGCGCCTTCGAGAATTTCTCCATCGACGGGTACGCTTTCACCCGGCCGGACGATAAAGACATCGCCGGGAATCAGCTGTGCGGCATCGACTTCGACGATGCGACCATCGCGCTCGACGCGCGCCGTTTTTGGTTGCAGACGCGCCAGCGCTTCGATGGCGGCCGTCGTGCGCGCCTTGGCAGCTTGCCGAGCAAGACCAGCGTCATGACCGAAGCCGACGCCTCAAAGTACACCGGCAGATCATGAAAACCGCCGAGCGTGACGATCAGGCTGAAAAAATACGCCGCGCTGGTGCCCAGCACGACCAGCACATCCATGTTTGCACCGCCGCCGCGCAGCGCTTTCCAGGCGCTGTCGTAAAAACGCCGGCCAATCCAGAACTGTACGGGCGTCGCCAAGGCGAGCTGCCACCCGCGCGGCAGCAGGTCGTGGTGGCTGTGGCCGGAAAAATCCAGCCCGTTGAACATTGTCACCATCTGCGCCGCCAGCGGCAGGGTCAGCAAGGCGGCCATCCAGAAACGGCACAGATCGGCGCGGTACTGCGCCGCTTTGCGCGCTTTGTCCGCCTCGCGCGCCTGATCATCGGCAATGCGTCCGCGAAAACCGGCGCGGCCGATAGCGGCCAGAATGCCCTCCGCATCGGCCAGACCCGGCGCATAACGCACGCGCGCATGTTCCGAGGCGAGATTGACCGTTGCCTCGACCCCCGGCAGGCGATTGAGTACCTTTTCGATGCGGGCGGCACAGGCGGCGCAGGTCATGCCTTCGATGCTGACATCGAGCATCTGCGGCGGCACGCTGAACCCGGCTTTTTCGATGGCCGCCACCACGCGCGCTGGAGTCATTGGAGTTGCGGGAGTCACTGGAGTCGCAGAATTAGCAGAAGCAGCCTCCGGGGAAGTCATGACCACGCGTGCACGTTCCGAGGCGAGATTGACCGTCGCCTCAACCCCCGGCAGGCGGTTGAGCACCTTTTCGATGCGGGCGGCACAGGCGGCGCAGGTCATGCCCGCAATCGGCAGATCGAGAACAACGGCCGCGCCCGCGCCGCCAGGCGCCTGCGCATGTTTCCGTTGATTTTCCCGCAGATTTTCTTCCTTTTTCATCATTGACACATCATTCATATCGTTCGCACGCCGATAACGCGCAAGCACGGGTCAGTCCAGTCGCCCTGCCCGCCGATCATCGGCATGCGCACCGGCGTCGGAGCGTATGACCCCTCGGCCGAGGAATCGTTCTTTCAGCCATCTCGCGCCCTACACCGAGGCACAAGGCAGCGCAGGCTGGGGCAGTCTCACTCGTCCCAGCCGCCAACGTCAACGCCGCGACAGCCACCATACGGCCGAAAATTCCTGATACGGCATCCTTTCTTGCGCGGCATCGTGCAAAAAAACCGGCAGCAGCGCAAATCAATATCTATCGGACTATCAGGAGCATCCGGAAAACTCGCCCGACGGAGCGCCTGACGGGGCGGACATGGCCGCATGTAGCGGTTCACATGGTTCACGTCAATCCCCGGCGATTTCACATAGAATACTTGTGCTGATCTTTTCTGCAAAAATCCACACGCCCATGAACCCCGCGCCACCTGCACCGCGCGAATCCGAATCGAAATTGCCGCACGCACCGCCATCGCTTTCTCTGCTGGCGATGACGATGCCTGTTGCCATGGGCTACATTCCGCTGGGCATGGTATTCGGCTTTCTGTTCGCGCAATCCGGCGGCGCCTGGTGGCTGGCCGCCTTGGCAAGCCTCATCATCTATGCAGGCGCCGCGCAGTACATGATGGTGCCTATGCTGGCCGCCAGCACGCCACTCGGCGCCTTGGCGCTGGCCACGTTGATCGTCAATCTGCGCCATATTTTTTACGGCCTCTCGCTGCTCGACCGTTTTCCCCGCCGCCCTTGGCCCTTGCGCTGGTACATGGTCTTTACGCTGACCGACGAAACCTATTCGGTGCTGACCACGGCAACAACCGCTACGCAAAGGCAAATGGCGTGGCTTGCTGCACTCAACCACGGCTGGTGGATATTGGGGGCTACGCTGGGCGCACTGGCCGGCGCGCATGCAAGAATTGATCTGGCGGGTCTGGATTTCGTGCTGCCCACGTTGTTCGCCGTGCTCGCCGTCGAACAGTGGCGCAGCCGAAGAAATCCGTTGCCGTTGCTCACGGCGCTCGCCGCTTATGCCATTGCGGTCTGGCTGCTGCCGCAGCATGCGCTGGCCGCCGCCATCGTCCTGTGCATCATCGCCAGCCTCTGCTGGCCGGACAAGGCCCTGCTCGCCGCCGGAAAAGGGAAAGCGCGATGATCGATACGCCCTACACCATCGCCGCAATTCTTGTCATGGGACTGGTGACGTTTGCGCTGCGCGCCTTGCCTTTCATCGCCGCCTTCTGGCTTGAACATTCGCCGCTCGTCCGGCGGCTGGGCGTTTTTCTGCCGCCGGCAATCATGATGCTGTTGCTCGTGCATTCGGCGACAGGCGCCAGCCGCGAGCACGTCGGCGGCCCCTGGTTCGAAATTGTTGCCATCCTCCTCACCGCCGCGCTGCAATGGCGCAGCCGCAACGCGCTGCTCAGTATTCTGGTGGGGACGGGCGTGTACGTATTGCTGCGCAACATCGGCTGATATGGGCAACGCAGCCGACTGCGCCGCAGACGGCCGGAAGCGGCCGAGGCGCCCAGAGGCAGCCAGATAGGGCGCGACAGTCCGGCACCGTCGTTCAGATCACTCTGGAATAACGCCGGTGTTCGCGGTCGGCGCGCAAGCGGCGGTCAAAGACCATCGCGATGCCGCGAATCAGCATGCGGCCTTTGGGAAGCACGCGGAGACGGCGGTTTTCGATCGTGAGCAGGCCGGCCTCGACCATGTCCGCCAAAGCGCGCAGCTCGGCGGCGAAGTACGTTTCAAAGCCATCAAAACCTTGTCCGTCCACCCCTTGGCGGGAAGGTGCGGAATGCCCGAACTCACGCTGCGCGACGGTTTCAACCGCGGCGAAATCCAGGGCGAAATGGCACATCAACCCCTGAATGACCGCACGGCGCAGCCGGTCATCCGCATCCAGCTCAATCCCCCGGAATATGGGCAACTCACCGCGGTCGAGCGCGCTGTAATACGCATCGAGCGTTTTGAAGTTCTGATAGTAGGCCGAGCCGACCTGGCTGATCGCCGAGATACCGAAAGCGAGCATGTCGCACTCCGGAAACGTCGAATAGCCCTGGAAATTCCGGTGCAATCGGCCTTCCCGCAGGGCAACGGCCAAATCGTCTTCCGGTTTGGCGAAATGATCCATTCCGATGAAAACGTAGCCCGCATCCGTCAGCGTGCGAATCGCCAGCGCCAGAATCTGCAAACGCGCTTCGGCCGTCGGCAGATCCGCTTCCGGAATACGCCGCTGCGGTTTGAACAGACCCGGCAGATGCGCATAATTGTAGATGGACAGCCGGTCCGGCGCGGCGGCCAGCGTACGTTCCAGCGTCCGCGCAAAACTTTCGACCGACTGGCGTGGCAAACCATAAATCAGGTCGATGCTCACCGATCTAAAACCGTTGGCGCGCGCCGCGGCAATGACGGAAAACGTTTCCTCTTCGCTCTGCCGGCGATTGATCACCTGCTGCACGGCGGTATCAAAGTCCTGCACGCCGACACTCATACGGTTAAAACCCAGCTCGCCAAGCAGTTTGACCGTATCGGCATCAACTTTACGCGGATCGACTTCGATCGAATATTCACCGCCCTCGCGCAGGCGAAAATGCCGGCGCGTCGCCGCCATCAACTGGCGCATTTCATCGTGTGAAAGAAAAGTGGGCGTGCCGCCGCCCCAGTGCAACTGCTCGACGAGATTGTCATCACCGGCAAGAAAACGACGCTGCAAGGCGATTTCCCGGGCAATGTAACGCAGGTACTTGGCCGAACGCCCGTGGTCCTTGGTGATGATTTTGTTGCAGGCGCAGTAGTAGCAGATCGTCGGGCAGAACGGCAGGTGGAAATACAGCGACAAAGCTTCTTTTTTCCCCGCTGCGCGCCGGGAAAGCCAATATTGACCGCGATCCGGAGCCAACGGAACAAAGCGGTCAGCCGTCGGATACGAGGTATAGCGCGGGCCGTTGATGTCAAAGCGCCGCACGGTTTGCGCGTCGAAAACAACACTATCGGCAACAGTAAGCATGGACATAGTTTAATCTGAGTCCAACGGGCGCCTCTACATGGTCAGAATGCACGCAAAAAGGCAAAACGCTGTCTTTTACTTTCTTCAACGGGAATTCGTCAAATCCGGTAACGATACAAAATTTCACACAAAATCCAAGCTTTAGCCGTAGTGATATGAGAATATTCAGCCGTTCTATCGCAAAAGTGGTTCGATAAAGCTTCCGCAACAAAATCACGGCCTCTGACATCCGGAGAAGACACACCGTCCTTGGAAAGCATGGGCTTCAGCGGAAATCTTACAATCTTGCATTCACCTGGAGTTAAAAAATGAAAACATGGCAATCCATCGCTGCAGCACTGATCTTTGGCGTACCTATTTACGCATCCGCCGATACTGGCGGGACCGTTTCTTACCGTTGTCAGCAAGGCAAAAACCTAAGCGTCCGTTATAGCTTCAACGCACAAGGCATCCCCACGCAGGCGCGTGCCATGCTCAATGGTCAAGACCGGAAAATGGCCTACAATCTTGATCGCTCCGATAATGTGGATACTTTCTTCAACGACCGGAATGGTTATCGGCTGGACTCATCCTATATGGACAGCAACAATTATCGTACCCAGCAAATTATCGTCACTGGTCCTGATGATCAGATCCTGTACAAGGGTTGCAGCCCCGAGGCCAACAATGCGGAGCGTATGGCTGAAAAACCAACAAGCCACGTCAAAAACGCCCAGGTCGCTTATGTTTGCCAGAATGACCAGCGCGTCAACGTATCCTACCAATTCAATTCCGCCGGCCTTCCCACGCGTGCAGCCGCCCGCTTACAGGGTCGGAAAATCACGCTGCATTACGACCAGAACCGCTCAGATAACGTAGACACCTTCTTCAAAGGGCGCGGTTATTCACTGACAACCGACTATATGGATGCAGAGAACTATCGCTCACAAAATATCACTATTACCGCACCCAACGATGTCCTTCTTTATAAAGGCTGTTCTCCCGTTCGCTGATCGGTCGGTGTAAATAACCGCAGCCTGAAGCCATCATCAGCGGCATGGCTTCAGGCCCCCTCAAAACCACCTCTACAGCTCGTGCATGGCGGCCATAAAACACGGCCGTCCCAGCCGGACATCCGATCGCTACGGCATACGTGGTAGCGGCACATGGCAAATGGCGGACAAGGAGGACCATCAGGAACAACCCGCCTTATCAGCTCGCCAGCCATAGCATACTGATAAAGCATGCAGTGATACGTTTGCATCAAGGCACCTTGCCAGAAATCCTGCGCTACTTTTCCTTTTTAGAAAATTGCGGCTATATTGGAAGCGTCGGATCAGCAAGGAGACATCATGTTCAAGCATATTCTCGTCCCGACGGACGGTTCTGAACTCTCACAGGCAACCGCCAGACGCGCAGTCTCCTTTGCCAAAGAAAGTGGAGCGCGCATTACCGCGCTCTACGCTACACCGGATTTTCCGGAATGCTTCTTCGGCGAAGGTGCGCTGGTCGATCCCGGTTCGCCGGAAAAATTCGCCCGGCTCGCCGAGGAAGAAGCGCAAAAAATCCTCAACTTCATCGAAACCCTCTGTCAGGAAGCAGGCGTTCCCTGCGCAAAGCTGTCGATCCACAACGACATTCCTTACGAAGCCATCATCGAAGCGGCTAACCAGCAGGGCTGCGACCTAATCTTCATGGCCTCGCACGGACGCAGCGGTATCGGCGCCCTTCTGCTCGGTAGCGAAACCAGCAAAGTGCTAACGCATAGCAAGATTCCAGTACTGGTCTATCGTTGAATCAGGACGGAACCGGCGCCTCGCCGGTTATGAAGCCTGCCGGACAAGCTGCGGCTCTTCGAACAGCGAGTTGATCTCGACGCGAACGATATCCGGGTTATCCGGCACAAGGTAGAGAACCGGCGTTATCAACTCTTCGAAAATGCCGCGCAGGCTACGGGCGCCGGTTTTGTACTCCATGGCAATTTCTGCAATCTGCTCGAACACGCGCGGCGCGACGACAAGGTCGACGCCTTCGGCGCGGAAAATATCCACAAACTGCCGGTAAATGGCATTTTTGGGCACGCTCATGATGCGCGCCAGCATCTCGCGCGACAAATCATCGAAGCGGGCCACAATGGGCAAGCGCCCGGTAAATTCCGGAATCAGGCCAAACTCAAAAAGGTCGGTCGGCTTGACGCGCTTGTTCAGGCGTTCGAGGATATTCTGGTCATCGCTGTCGGACGTGGCAATAAAGCCGAAGCCGTGCGTCTTCGACATAATTTTTTCCAGCCCGACAAAAGCGCCGCCGCAAATGAACAGGATGTTCGTCGTATCAATGTAGCGACCATCCTCAAACTTGACCGGCGCACCTTCCATGATTTTGAGCAGGGCGTGCTGAACGCTCTCGCCCGAGGTTACACGCGCCTCGCTCTTGCCCGCCTTGAGCTTGTCGATCTCGTCGATGAAAACGATACCGAGCTGCGCCCTGGCGATATCCCCCCCGGCACGGTCGATCAGGCGCAGCAGCGCCGCTTCGATTTCCTGATTGACATATTGCGTCTGCGCCAGCGAAGTTGCATTGGCCGTGACGAAAGGCACACCCAGCATGCGCGAGAGCGTTTCGCACATCAGCGTCTTGCCCGTGCCGGAGTTGCCGATCAGCAGCACATTGCTCTTGGCGACATTACCCGCCTGCTGCACGAGCGAAATCTTGCGGTAATGCGAATACACCGCGACGGCTAGAACCTTCTTCGCCGCCTCCTGGCCAATCACGTACTGGTCGAGATATCTGACGATCAGGCTGGGGGTCACTTCCTTGGCAAGCATGGCGGTTTTCCTTTGAACTCTTCAATACCAGACACGCATGGTATAGCGGATGTAGCGATGAATCCAGAAAACAAAAAAACGGAGCGCCGCCAGCGCCTTTTCTGAAATACACCATGTGCGAAATACGCCATGTGCATTGATACTGACATCGCGCGCATTCCGGCAGATAGGCGAACACACCGTCTGCGGCGGCAATGCCCGTTTTCACAAAAACCATAAAACATAGGTTAAAGTAATGGTTATTATGTGTCGCCACGCCAGGCGGTAAAGCCGTGATCGCGGCAGTCGCCCTCTCCGGAAAATGTATCCAGACACCCAGCGGTGGCCGTGAATTTGCCGGCCACCGGCAGTATTCTGCGGTGCTTGGTGTTGTATCGTGCTGCGTTGTCCGCCTCGCGGAACACTTGCGGCGGATGCGGGTCATCCGCCGTTTTTGTTGGGCTTTTTGCCATCCGCGCGTTCTGGTTTTTCGGTATTGACTGATTGGTACAAATAATTCAAATGGATTCCAACACAAGCCTATCAACTTTTAAAACACCTTCGGCACGCTGGACAGCAATCGCGACCGGCGCCAGTCAGAAAACCCGCATCATCCGTCAGTTTTTCACCCATCCGCAAAGCATCGGCGCCATCGCGCCCTCATCTCAAACGTTGGCCACAGAGATGGCTAACGCCGCGCTACACTACGGCGCTCCCGACGCGCTGGTCATCGAGGCCGGCGCAGGCAGCGGTGCAATTACCGAAACCCTGGTTAAAGCATTGCCGGATAATGCCCGCTTCCTTGCCTGCGAAAACAACGCACAGTTAGCCGACGCGCTGGCGCACAAAATGCCCACCATCGAACTGCGCCGCAACAAGATTCAACATCTGCCGGAATGGACTTCGGCCAACAATAAAACCATTGTTTCCTCATTCCCCTTCCGCAGCCTGCCCGCCAATGATGTCCGTGAAATTATCCGCTGCTTCCACGGGGAACTGTGCCGCCATCAGGATTCGATTCTGGTGCAGTTCAGTTATGGCCTACGCAACCCTATTCCAGAACTGGCTGAGGATGACAATATCACCTGTTTCCACCACAACACCGTATTCCGTAATCTGCCGCCCGCCAAGATCTGGATTTACCGCCGCCAGGCCGCCTAGGCGTTTCGTACCAGCGCGCTGCCGACCCTTCGCTGCGCCCTATTACCCTATTTACCCTATTCCGCGTCCGTCTGCGCTAAACTGGCGCAAGCCTCCCGCGCCTCATAGCGCATAGGTGTTTTGCATCATCCGCGGAGAATACACATGATCGAATGGTGGTACTGGCTGATACTGGGTTTCTGTCTGATCATGGCAGAACTTCTGATTCCCGCCTTTTTTACGCTCTGGTTTGGCATCGGCGCCATCACTGTCGGCCTCGTTTTGCTGGCGATACCCAGCCTAGGCATAGCGGCACAGATCCTGCTGTGGGCGATACTGTCGAGCGCGCAGGTCATCCTTTGGTTCCGTTTTCTCCGGCCAAAAACCATGACCGCCATCGGCACCTCGGCATCCGATGTCATCGGCGAAACCGGCGTTCTTGTCAGCAATCTAACGCCTCATGCGCGCGGCAGCGTACGTTTCCAGAAGCCTATATTGGGGGCGGACTGCTGGGAATGCTATGCGGACGCGCCCATTTCATCCGGCACGCGCGTACGCATCGTCGCCGTGGAAGGTAATTTCATCAAAGTAGAGGAGTAATCATCATGGTAAGCGGCGCCACCCTGACAGCACTGATTTTTATGGCCTTTATCGCCTTGACGGTCGCCCAGGGCGTGCGCATTGTGCCGCAAGGCGAGGAATGGATCGTTCAACGCTTGGGCAAATACCATATTACGCTGTTGCCCGGCCTGCGCTTCATCATCCCCTATCTCGACTCGGTAGCCTACCGGGTCACAACCAAGGACATCATCCTTGATGTCCAAGAGCAGGAAGTCATTACCCGCGACAATGCCGTCATCGTCGTCAATGCGATCGCCTTCATCAAGGTCACCGATCCGGTCAAAGCCGTCTATGGGGTGGAAGATTATGTCGAGGCCATCCGCAACATGATCATGACGACTTTGCGTTCGATCGTCGGCGAAATGGATCTCGACCATGCACTTTCCTCGCGCGACATGATCAAGGCTCGCCTGAAAGCCGGCGTTGCCGATGAAGCGCTTGACTGGGGCCTGACCGTCAAGTCGGTCGAAATCCAGGACATCAAGCCTTCACCTTCGATGCAAAAAGCCATGGAAATGCAGGCATCCGCCGAACGCGAGCGCAAGGCGATGGTGACCAAGGCGGAAGGTGAAAAACAGTCAATGATCCTGTCCGCCGAAGCGCGGCTGGAGTCAGCCAAGCGGGACGCCGAAGCACAGATTACGCTGGCCGATGCATCCTCACAGGCCATCACCAAGGTGACGGAAGTCTTTGGCGCCAACGAACTGCCGATGTTCTATCTGCTCGGCGAAAAGTACATCAACAGCCTGAGCAAAATGGCCGACTCGCCGAATGCAAAATTCGTCGTTCTGCCGGCCGATTTGCAAAATGCGTTGCGCGGCCTCTTCCAGAATTTACCCAAGCATTAGGCCGGTTTCCTGGTATAGCGGCTTCTTTGCCCAAATATGGCGCTGGGCGTTGGCCTCGCCTTGTCTTGTGGCGAAGCCCGGGCGATCTATTTGGGGTGGCTTAGGGCAGATGCTCTGAAGTCCCTTATGCACGGGCATCTCAGAGCACATGCCCTGAACCCCTTATAAACAGGGCATTTGCGGGCACCCTATCCTAAACCCCTTTATTCATAAGGGTTCCAGAGGCGCCTGCCCGGATCGCCTTTATCCACACGGGTTTCAGAGGGGGCGCCCCGGAAATGCCCTATCCACGCGGGGTTCCGAAGGGGTATCCCGCGCCGACGCGGTGCCATGCGCGCGCCGGCGTTGCCGCCCGGCTATAAGCAAATAAAAAATGCTTCTTTGGCAACGCCAGGAGTTACGCCTAAACTGCGCGTGCTGCCCGCCGCCCGGTCTATTGGTCATTAACGGGACGGCGGCGGCTGGTCCCCAAACTTCTGAAATACGCTTCAATAAGGAGAAACTGCCATCTGCCAGCTTCTTGGAATGAATTGCAATGTCCCCACCGACATCTGCTTTTCCTTTACCGGCTTTCAGGCCCGTGGCGGCACAACGGATACGCATCGCGACGGCTGGGGGATCGCTTTCTTTGAAGGAAAAGGCGCGCGCCTTTTCCTCGACCACAATCCCTCCTGCGAATCGCCGCTTGCGGCGCTGGTGCGACATTACCCGATCCGATCACTCAACGTCATCGCGCATATCCGAAAGGCGACGCAGGGCCGCATTAGTCTGGAAAATACACACCCTTTCAGCCGCGAACTCTGGGGGCGTTACTGGATTTTTGCGCACAACGGCAATCTGACGAATTACGAGCCCACACTCGATGGTAGCTTTCTGCCGGTCGGTCAAACTGACAGTGAACTGGCTTTTTGTCGGCTGCTGCAAGACCTGCGCCAGCGTTTTCCCGCCGGCATGCCGCCAGAAGAGGCATTGCATGCGGCCATTGACGAATTCGCGGCACAAACGCGGCGCTTCGGTTCCTTCAACTTTCTGCTCTCCAACGGCGATAGCCTGTTCGCCCACCGCACGACGGAACTGCACTACATCATCCGCCAGGCGCCTTTCCCGGTTGCCCATCTGATGGACGAAGACATGACTGTCGATTTCAGCGAAGTCACCACGCCCAACGACCGCGTCGCCGTCATCGTGACCAAGCCGCTGACCGATAACGAAACCTGGCATCCGCTGCCGGTCGGCTGCGTGACGCGCTTCCACAATGGCGCCCCCGTAGCGTGACAGCCGGTAAAATCGCCCCCCTCCGCGGAGGCGCGTTAGAAACCAGCCAAGCATATGGCGAGGCTAACAGCCCGTCCCGGAGCACCACGGCACCGCTGTCCATCGAAACGCTGGGTCAGGCAAGCGGCCTCTGCGCCATCGCTAAATCGAGGATAATCTATGCCCTGTTGTGTCTGCTCCGACACGTTCTATTTTTTTCTGTGAGAGGCTCATGAAAGAACTCGGCTTTACGACCGGCAATCTGCACTGTGATCGCGCCAAATCCACTGAACATGGGGCGGTGCATAAACCCATCCACAATTCTGCCGCCTTCGGCTTTACCGACGTCAACGATCTGGTTAGGGTATTCCAGGGCGAGCAGGCCGGCTTTGTTTATGGCCGCCAGGGTACGCCGACGACGATGGCGCTGGAAGACAGGATCACACGCATGGAACAGGGGCTCGCCACGGCGACGTTCGGCAGCGGCATGGGCGCCATTTCGGCGACGCTGCTGGCCTTGCTGCGTGCTGGCGACCACCTGATCGCCAGCCGTTTTTTGTTCGGCAACACCACCAGTCTGTTTGAAACGCTGGCGCAGATCGGCATCGCCGTCTCCTTTGTCGATACGACGGATGCCGCCCATGTGGCCGCTGCACTGCGGCCAGAAACGCGGATGGTGTTTCTTGAAACGATCGCCAATCCCTGCACGCAGGTCGCCGATCTGCAAGGCATCGGGCAGCTATGCCGCGAGCGGGCTCTGATTTATGTTGTCGACAACACGGTCACTTCGCCGTATCTCTTCCGTCCCAAAAACGTCGGCGCTTCGCTCGTCATCAATTCGCTGACCAAGTATATCGGTGGACACGGCAACGCCCTGGGCGGGGCCGTCACCGAAACGGGCTGCTTCGACTGGGCCGCTTATCCGCATCTCTACGATTTCTATAAAAAAGGCAATCCCGCACTTTGGGGGCTTACGCAAATCCGCAAGAAAGGGCTGCGCGACATCGGCGCGACACTTGGCCCGGAATCGGCGCACCATCTGGCGGTCGGCTCGGAAACGCTGGCATTGCGCATGGAGCGCATCTGCGCCAATGCACAACGCCTGGCCGAGTTTCTCGCCGCGCATCCGCAAGTCGCGCGTATCCACTACCCCGGTCTGGACACCCACCCGCAATATGAACGCGCTAGGAGGCTATTTAGCGGCAGCAGCGGCATTCTTGCCTTCGAGCTGCGCGAGGGTTGCGATTGCCTCGACATCTTTCGCAAGTTCCGCATCGTTATTCCCTCAACCAATCTGGGCGATAACCGCACGCTGGCACTGCCCGTCGCCCAGACAATCTATTTTGAGCTTGGCCCTCAACGCCGCGCAGAATATGGCATTGCCGAATCGCTCATCCGCGTTTCCGTCGGAATTGAAGATGGGGATGACCTCATCGCCGACTTTGCGGCCGCGCTGGCGCAATAAGGCACGCCTCAAATGACGCCAGACAACACGCTATCCAAGGAGGCGATGACAGCGACTGATGACGCGTCCCCGGCCGCCGGCCGCATTGAAGGTACCGAACAGGCCGAACGTCGTGAACATTTCCTGCCCGGCAAGGACGCGCCTCTCGAAGCGAGCATCCTGCATATGCAGGCGCGCTTGGCGGCGCTGGGCTTCCATGTGGAAGAGCGTTCCTGGCTCAACCCGCTGGGCGACATCTGGTCGGTACACCTACGCGAGCGTGATTGTCCGCTGCTGTTTGCCAACGGCAAGGGCAGCTCCCGGCCGGCCGCGCTCGCCAGCGCACTGGGCGAATTTTGTGAGCGGCTGTCATGCCATTACTTCTGGGCGCATTACGATCTCGGCAAACGCTACGCTAATGCCGACTTCATCCATCACCCCCAGGAGCGCTGGTTTCCCCTCTCCACAGAAGGCCGCTGGCCGGACGGGCTACTCACGCAGGCATTACGCGGTTTTTACGACCCGGAGGGCAGCCTCGATCCCCGGTTCCTGGTTGACCACAATTCCGGTAATGCGGAGCGGGGCATCTGCGCCCTGCCTTTTACCCGCTTGCGCGATAACGCGCAGGTTTGGTTCCCGGTCAATATTCTCGGCAACCTCTACGTCAGCAACGGCATGGCCGCGGGCAACACGCCGTCCGAAGCGCGGGTACAGGCGCTGTCAGAAATCATCGAGCGCTACGTCAAATTCCGCATCTTTAGCGAGGGACAATGCCTGCCGGACGTACCGGAACCCATGCTTGCCCGCTTTCCCCGCCTTGCCGCCGGCATCGCCGCACTACGCAACGCCGGCTTCGGCATTCTGGTACGCGACGCCTCGCTCGGTGGCCAATACCCGGTGCTCTGCATCACTTTACTCAACCCTCATGATCAGGGTTGCTATTGCAGCTTCGGCGCGCATCCGCGCTTTGAGATCGCCCTTGAACGCGCGCTGACCGAGCTGTTGCAAGGGCGCGCGCTCAATGCGCTCGATGGTTTTCCGGAACCCGGCTTTGATCTCGACGAAATCGCCGGCGCACCGAATCTGGAAATCCACTTTGTCGATTCAAGCGGCATCGTCGGCTGGCCTTTCCTTGGCAATGTGCCGGACTTCGCTTTCCATGATTGGAATTTTTCCGCAACGACGGATGAGGAATACGCCTGGTTGGTTCACCTGATCGAGGCGCAAGGGTTCGATATCTACGCGGCCGATTACACCCATCTGGGCGTCTATGCCTGCCGCCTGCTCGTGCCCGGCATGTCGGAAATCTACCCGGTCGACGATCTGGAATACGAAAATAACGCCGCCGCCGACGCTTTCCGGGATGCTATTCTCAATCTGCTCCGGCTAGACAGCGCAGCCTGTCGCGACCTGCTCGCCGCACTCAACGAATCCGGCCTGGCCGACGAGCACCTGGTTGCCGCGCTGATCGGCCTGGCGCCCGATGCCGGCTCATTTTGGGAGACGCTGCGCCTAGGCGAACTGAAAACACTGCTCGCGCTCGCCGCGGGCGAGGCAACGGCCATCCGCGAAGGCTGCGACTGGATTCACCAGTTCGGCCAAATCGACACCGCGCGGCGCAGGGTCTATCGCTGCATCGAAACCCTGCTCAATCTGCGCGAAGCAGGACTGGAGAAAACCTGCCGGCAAGCGCTCGCCAGCCTATATACGCCCGCGACCTTACAGCAGGCGGAAGCGCTGCTAGCCGGTAAAGAACGCTTTTTCGGCCTCAATACCGCACCGGGTCGGGATTTCAACGGCTGCACCGCACATCGCCGCCTGCTTGAAGCCTACGAAAAAGTGCGCCGCGCCCTCCGCCAGGCCGTCGACTAAATTCGAGGTGGGCGATGGACTGGCTCAAGCCCACAGCAACCGTTGAAAAGCCAAGAATGACGGGACACGAGTGCAGTGCGTCCAATCCGCCTGCCGCGCCGTAGCCGCATCTTCATGACTACATGACGACTTGTGCGCTGTGCGCGCCCGACTCCCATCGGCTATTCCGCGCCATCGCGCCGCGACCGTGACGTGGAAATGAGACTTAAGCGTCCGTTCTCAACTCTTTCGGAGCAAATCCTGCACTTTGCGGACAAGCACTTCCATTTTTTCGTAAGAGTTGATGCCGTTTTTCCCGCCCCAAAATGGTGATACACAAACTAGCGTATTGCCGTGCATTGCGTAAAAGAGAGTGAAGCGACTGCAGTCAAGCGTTTGGTAATTAGCCTCCCCGGCAAAGAATCGGAAAAAGTTTTCTTTTTCTTCTATACCAGTGCACATCACAAGTTTAGGTTGATTTTTGCGCATTTGCTCTCGAAAAAACGCGCCGCGATGCGTCACGCACCACTCACGGTACGCATGAAATGAATCAAACCCTGTAGCCTTGTCCAACAACTCATTCCATTTCACGTCTTTGCGCCCTTTAAAACGAATAGGGAACATGTTCATCTTGAACCCACAGCCATCAGGCT
>ERZ772973.583-NODE-583-length-16945-cov-77.6854_pt1 | contig 16945 bp, 15 predicted proteins | sample MGYA00580672_ERZ772973 | MGnify/ENA primary metagenome ERZ772973 (study PRJEB29015, sample SAMEA2737938) | human oral metagenome | biome: human oral; feature: human-associated habitat; material: dental | place: China | collected 2152 ... | reverse complement strand
CGCGCCGCCGGCCCGGGGGGCGCGGGCGCGGGGGGAGGCGGCAGCCTGGGCGGCGGCGCCGTCACCAGCCTACTCATCGAGCGGGCGGTGCCCTTCACCCGCGAGCTCGCCGTTCTGCTCGCCCGCAGCCCCGGCGGCCGGGTGGTCGTCTGGCCGGTGGTCGAGACCGTGCAGGCCGACGGCGTGTGCGCGCAGGTCCTGGCCCCCGCGCCGGGCCTCGGCGCGGGGGCCGCGGCGGAGGCCGAGCGGATCGGCCGGGTCATCGCCGAGCGCTTCGGGGTCACCGGCGTGCTCGCCGTCGAGCTCTTCGCCGTCGAGGAGCCGGGCGGGGCCTGCGCGCTCTACGTCAACGAACTGGCGATGCGGCCCCACAACTCCGGGCACTGGACGCAGGACGGCGCCCTCACCAGCCAATTCGCCCAGCACCTGCGCGCCGTGCTGGACCTGCCGCTGGGCTCTGGCGCGCCGACGGCCCGCGCCACGGTCATGGTCAACCTGCTCGGCGGCCAGGCCCCTCCGCCGCCCGACGGGCTCGCCCGCGCCCTGGCCTTCGAGCCCGCGGCCCGCATCCACCTGTACGGCAAGGACTGGCGCCCGGGCCGCAAGCTCGGCCACGTCAACCTCGTGCTGCCCGGCGACCCGGACCAGGCGCCCGACCCCCGCGAGGTGGAGCTCCTGCGCGAGCGCGCCCGCGCCGTCGTCGCCCTCCTGCGAGGCGATCCCGCCCCGCCCGCCGAAGCGGCCGGGGCGGAGAGGCGGGGCCGGGCCGAGCAGCCCGTCGGATCGGCCGGGACCCGCCCCGGGACCGGCCCCCACCACCAAGGAAGGAACCCTCATGAGTGACAGCCGCCCCGTCGTCGGGATCGTCATGGGCTCGGACTCCGACTGGCCCACCATGGAGGCCGCCGCCGACGCCCTGGACGAGCTCGCCATCGCCTACGAGGCCGACGTCGTCTCCGCCCACCGCATGCCCGCCGAGATGATCGACTACGGCCGCCGGGCCTGCTCCCGCGGCCTGCGCGTCATCATCGCCGGCGCGGGCGGGGCCGCCCACCTGCCCGGCATGCTCGCCGCCGTCACCGAGCTGCCCGTCATCGGCGTGCCGGTGCCGCTCAAGCACCTGGAGGGCATGGACTCCCTGCTGTCCATCGTGCAGATGCCGGCCGGCGTGCCCGTCGCCACCGTGTCCATCGGCGGGGCCCGCAACGCCGGGCTGCTGGCCGCGCGCATCCTCGGCGCCGGGCAGGGCGAGGAGGCGCAGCGCATCCGCGCCGCCATGCGCGCCTTCCAGGCCGGGCTCGCCGAGACGGCCCGCGCCAAGGGCGCGGCCCTGCGCGAGCGCCGCTAGGCTTGGCCCCATGAGCATCCTCGTTGCCGGTGGCGCCGGCTACATCGGCGCCCACGTCGTCCGTCTCCTTCTGCAGCGCGGGGATGAGGTGATCGTCGTCGACGACCTGTCCTACGGCACGCCCGAGCGCGTGGCCGGCGCCGCCCTCGTTGAGCTCGACGTCGCCTCCGGCGGCGCCGTCGACACTCTGACCGACGTCATGGGTCAGCGAGGCGTGAGCGCGGTCATCCACTTCGCCGCGCGCAAGCAGGTCGGGGAGTCGGTGGCCCGCCCCGCCTGGTACTACCAGCAGAACGTCGGCGGGCTGGCGAATATGCTGCTGGCGATGGAGCGGGCCGGCGTGGGGCAGATGATCTTCTCCTCCTCGGCCGCCGTCTACGGCATGCCGCCCATCGAGGTCGTGCCCGAGGACACCGACTGCCGCCCCATCAACCCCTACGGCGAGACCAAGCTCATCGGCGAGTGGATGATGGCCGACTGCGAGCGGGCCTGGGGACTGCGCTGGGCCGGCCTGCGCTACTTCAACGTGGCCGGCTCCGGCTGGGACGACCTGGGCGACATGGCCACCCTCAACCTCATCCCCATGGTGCTCGACCGCCTCTCGCGCGGCGAGACCCCCAAGATCTTCGGCACCGACTACCCCACGCCGGACGGCACCTGCATCCGCGACTACATCCACGTGCGCGACCTGGCCGTCGCCCACATCGCCGCGCTGGACCACCTCGCCGGGGGCCGGGACATGGCCGAGCACGTCTTCAACGTCGGCACCGGCAAGGGGTCGAGCGTGCGCGAGGTCGTCTCCAAGGTCATTGCGGCCACCGGCCTGGACGTCGAGCCGGAGGAGCTGGACCGCCGCGCTGGCGACCCGCCCCAGCTCATCGGCGACGCCGAGCGCATCGGGACGGTGCTGGGCTGGAGGGCCGAGCACGACCTGGACGACATCGTGACCTCCTCCTTCACCTCCTGGCAGGCGGACCCGGCGCGCAGGCGCATCGGCTGACGCCGCGCCCCGACGCGGGGCCGGGGTGGGCGGACCGGACCGGCGGGCCCGGCCTCAGGTCTGGTTGAAGTCCGACGTCGTCAGCTCGCCCTTGCGCAGCTTGGCGAAGAAGTCGGGCGCAGTCTCGTCCTGGAGGAGGACGGCCGCTCCGATGCCGCCGGGCTCGTAGTCGAGGCTCTCAATGGGCGGGGCGCCGGTGAGCCCGTCGCTGGAGGCCGAGCGGAAGGCCATGAGCATCCCGAACAGGGAGCTCGTGCCGCTGTCCTTGTCGATTGTCAGCGCCTGGGTGCCCGCGTCGACGAGGGCGTTCTGGCGCGAGAAGTTCACAACAGTCTGCACGCCCATCGCCTTGGACACGACGGCGGAGATGACGGCCCGCTGGCGCAGCCCGCGCCCGATGTCTCCGGTGGGGTCGGACTTGCGCATGCGCGAGTAGGCCAGGGCCTTGGTGCCGTCGACCGTCTGGCAGGTGCCCTGCGAGGTGTCCCAGGTCAGGCCCGAGTCCGGGTCGTCGACGTCGTAGTCCAGGCACACCTCCACCCCGTCGACGGCGTCGACCATCTCCTGGACGCCGCCCATGCCGACCTCGACGTAGTGGTCCACGGTCAGGCCGCTGAGCTCCTCGACGGTGCGGACCAGCAGCTCCGGCCCGCCATAGGAGTAGGCGGCGTTGATCTTGTCGCCGCCCTCGTCGGGGATCTCGACGTAGGTGTCGCGCGGCAGGGAGATGAGGGCGGCCTTGCCGTTGGGAGCCTTGTGCAGCAGCATGATCGAGTCGGCCCGCGCCCCCTCGGTCTCGTCCTGGACGGGACCGCCGCTGCTCCGGGCGTCCGAGCCGACGATGAGCCAGGTCTCGCCATCGGTGTCCGCGGCTCCGGACAGGGCGTCGACCCGGCCGACGCCGTCCTCGACCCTGTGCCACAGCAAGACCGCGCGGGCCGCGACGAGGACGATGAGCAGGACCAGGACGACGGCGATCCAGCGCAGCGGGCGCAGGCGCCGACGCCGCCGGGGCGGCGGGGCCTGCCCCGGCGGGACCGGTCGCGGGGCGGGCGCCGGTCGCGGCGGGGGGGACGGCTCTCCCGCCGAGGGGGCCGAGCGCCACGGCTCGGGGCGGCGGGATTCGGGGCGCCACGGCTCGGGGCGCGAGGGGGCCGACGGCGCCCCGGAGTTCGGGAAGACGGAGGTTCTTCCGGACTCCGGGAAGACGGAGGTCCCCCCGGACTCCGGGAAGACCGAGGTCCCCCGGGACCGCGACGACACGGGTATGACGCGGGTCGGCTCCGGGGCGCCCGCATCGGCGGGGCCCCCCATCGGCACGGCCGAGGATCCTGGCCGGGCGTGACTGTGAGGACCGTCCGGATCGGCGGGCGACGTCGCCCCGGGCACGGGCAGCGCCCTGGTCGGTTCCGCGGGCCTGGGGCGGTTGGGGACCGCGGGGCGGCGCATGGCCCTCGTCTCGCCTGGTACGGCCCTCGTCTCACTCGGCATGGCCCGCGTCGCGCCCGCCTGTGAGGGGGAGGCGGCGCCGGCGGGAGGGAAGCGCCCCTCGGTGGACCGGCGGCGCGGCGTCGATCGCCCGGTCGCCGCCGGCTGGGGCGGGGGCTCTCTGCGGATCCGACGCCGATCGGCAGGCCCGTCCGAGCCCGGGCGGAAGGACGGGGGCAGACTGTCGGTGGGAGTCATGGGACGAAGCGCCTCATTCCAGCTATCGGCACTGCTCGGCGGGATTCTGCGTCGCGGTGGCGGTCTTCGGATCCGTCGGCCTCGTCATCGGGGGCTCGGAGGTGCCCTCGTCCGCGGACGGGCCGTCCGGGTCGGAGTCGTCCGTGGGCGTCTCGTCCGGGGCCGATCCGTTCGAGGGGGTCTCGCTCGCGCCCGCGGTGGGGCCCGACACGGTTCCATCGGCGTGGGTGGACTCGGCGGGTATGGGCTTGTCGCTCTTGAGGGCCTTCCAGACGGCGTCGGCGCTCTCGGAGGGGACCACCCGGTCGGGGTCCCAGGCGGCGGGCTCGTGGGGCATGGTGACGAAGTTGATGTGGTCCATGCCGATGCTCGCAATGGACTGGGCGAGTCCGGCCAGGGTCGTCAGGTCCGCGATGCCCTTGGAGACCGTCAGCGTTCCCAGGGCCTCGCGGGCGAAGGAGTAGAGCTTGTCGGCGTCGGTCAGCAGGTTCTTGGACTGCGCCGTTCGGAGCATGGCGCTCATGAGGTTCTGCTGGCGGGAGATGCGCGAGATGTCGGAGCCGTCGCCCACGCCGTGGCGCACGCGCGCGTACTGCAGCGCCGTGGCCCCGTCAAGGTGGTGGCAGCCCCGCTCCAGGACCAGGCCCGTGTACTCGGTGTCGTCGATGTCCTCGTCGACGTAGAGGGTGACCCCGCCCAGGGCGTCGACCATGGTGGACAGCCCGGAGAAGTCCACGACGATGGACTCGTCGATGTAGATGTCGGTCAGGGCCTCCACGGTCTTGATCGTGCAGGCCACGCCCGCGGTGACGGCCTTCTTGTCGCTGCCGGTGCCCGCCCCGTTGGCGAAGGCGGTGTTGAATTGGCCCTCCGACTCCTCGACGGTGGAGCCGTCGGAGGAGGTGCAGCTGGGGATGTCGACGACGGTGTCGCGGGGGATGGATATGACGTCGACCCGGGAGCGGTCGGCGGAGATGTGCATGATCATGGCCGTGTCGGAGCGGGCGACGACCACGTCGTCGTCGCCCTCGGAGCCGTCGACGTTGTTGGCGCCGGCGCGCGAGTCCGTGCCCAGGACCAGGATGTTGACGGCGTGACCCTCGTAGCCGTCCGAGACGGGGTCTCGCGAGGGGCGGTCCGTTCCGAGGAAGGTGCTGGGGTCGATCGGGGTGATCTGGCTCTGGAGGTCGTAGTAGGCGAAGGCGAAGAAGGAGGCTGCGAAGACCACCAGGGCCAGTCCGACTGACAGGAGCCCTCGCACCATGCGGCGCTTGAACTCCCTGGAGGCGTGCCGCACTCGCGGCCGTGGTAATGATCGCACGCCTCGATCATATGGAATCGAGCGGGGGCGTGGGCCGGTGAACCCCTCGTTCCAGAGGATGATCTTCGCCTCTGAGGCCGGATTCGGCCGGGGAGCGCTGCCCGTCCGCCCGCGGGGCTGCGCGCGACCGTTGCCGAACCGCAACGTCGTCGTCACCGCCGACGGGCGAGTCCGATACGCTCGTGGGATGGAGCCGACAGACGCCACCGCCCCGCAGAGTCAGGACAGTCAGGACGGTCGGCGGGCCGTCCAGCGGCGCGGGACGGTGAGAGTGGTCACCGTCGCCTACAATCCCGGCGAGGAGCTCGTGCGCTTCCTCGACTCCCTGGGGCGGGCCAGCCGGAGACGGGTCCGGGTCGTCATCGCCGACAACGGCTCCGAGCACGAACTCGTCCGGGAGACGGCGGAGCGTTTCGGCGCCGAGATCGTGACGGACGGCACGAACCGGGGCTACGGGGGCGGGGCGAACCTGGCCGCGCGGGACCTGAGCGAGGACTGGATCGTCGTCGCCAACCCGGACATCGTGTGGCGGCCGGACAGCCTCGACGTCCTCATCGACGCGGGCCTGAACACCGCCGGGGCCGGCTGCCTGGGCCCGCGCCTGCTCAACCCGGACGGCAGCGTCTACCCCTCGGGCCGGGCGCTGCCCACGCTGGTGCGCGGCGCCGGGCACGCCGCCCTGACGCGCGTGTGGCCGTCCAACCCCTTCTCCGCCGCCTACCACAGTCAGGGCGGCAACGACGCCGTGCGCGAGGTCGGCTGGCTGTCGGGCGCCTGCCTGGCCCTGCCCGCGCCCGTGTGGCGCGAGCTGGGCGGCTTCGACGAGGGCTACTTCATGTTCTTCGAGGACGTCGACCTGGGGGCCCGGGTGGCCCGGGCCGGGTGGCGCAATGTCCAGGTGCCCGCCGCCGTCGTCGTGCACGAGCAGGGCGCCTCGTGGAAGGCGCGGCCGGAGCGGATGATCCGGGCGCACCACGCCTCCGCGCGGCGCTACCTCGACGGGGTGTACTCGGCGCCCTGGCAGGCGCCCCTGCGCTGGGCGGTCGACGGCGGCCTGCGCCTGCGCGAGGAGTTGGAGGTCCGCGTCTCAGCCCCCCGCCGCCCTCGCCCAGACCGGCGGAAATAGCGCGGAACCGGCGGAAACGGTATGCGAATCGATGCGTTCCGGGTCCGTCGGCCGTCCGAGCGGTCCCGGCGGCCGGTTCCATCGGCCCCGGCGGCCCCGCCCGGTCCCTACGACCGGCCCCGGCGCCCGCCCGGACCGGTCTCGTCGTCCGCCCGAACCGGCTGCGCGGAAGGGGCGGGATCGGGGGTGTTGTCGATCGCGATCCGCCGGGCCAGACGGGTGATCTGGCGCTCCAGGGCCGCGTTGCGGCGGAAGGAGGACAGGATCTGCAGCAGGAAGGCGATGACGAGGACGTACAGGAGCAGGTCGGTGCCGCGTCCGACCCCCACGAAGTGGGCGATCCTCGAGATGACCGCGGGCACGGCGATGGAGACGATAGCGAAGATGACGAAGGTCAGGGTCACGATCCGGCGGCCCGCCCGGTGGCGGGCTCCGCCCGGGGAGCGCAGCATCATCCAGCCGATCACGCCGACCGCGACGATGAGAAGAACCTGAATGATGATCCGAGAGCTGCTCATGGTGCTCATGGACGCCCTCCTTCGGCGGCGGTGGTGGCCATGACGGCGGGCGCCGTCATGAGAACAGCAGGTCGACGAGGATGTTGACCGAGTTCCACAGGGACTGGCCCTTGGCGCGCGAGTAGTCGGTGTAGACGATGTGGACGCCATGCTCGCGCCACGGCAGCCCCGTGGCGCCGAGCTGGCGGATGATCTGGGAGGCGTGCGCCATCCGGTTCTGCGTCAGGTTCAGCTGCTGCGCGGCGTCGCGCCGAATGAGGCGCAGGCCGTTGTGCGCGTCGGTCAGGTGCATCCCCGAGGTCCGCGAGCTGGCGAGGGCGGCCGTGCGCAGCACCAGGCGCTTGAGCCGCCCCACGTCGGCGCTCCCGTCCAGGAAGCGCGAGCCCAGCACGATCGCCAGGTCCTCGGCCTCGGCGCGCTCCACCATCGCCGCCGCGTCGGCGGGGGAGTGCTGACCGTCGGCGTCGAAGGTGACCAGGTAGCGGGCGTCGGTGCGCTCCAGGACGTAGGTGATCCCGGTCTGCAGGGCCGCGCCCTGGCCCAGGTTGATGGGGTGGCGCACGACGACGGCGCCCGCGGCGGCGGCCTCGGCGCCCGAGCCGTCCGTGGAGCCGTCGTCGACGACGACGATGCGGGGGAAGACGGCGCGGGCCTCGGCGATGACCTCGCGCACAACGGGGGCCTCGTTGTACAGCGGCACGACCAGCCAGGTGTCGGCGAGGAGCGAGGCGGACGGGCCGCCCGCCCCCTCGGCCTGCGCCGTTCGATTCGTCACGCCCGCATTGTTGCACGGATTGAGCCTAGGATGGCATCATCGCCGTCGTCCGGCAGCCCGGACCCCCGCATGAGGAGCCGTATGAGCACACGCATCGCCCCGTCCGCAGACGTCTCCGAGCAGGCCGTCATCGGCGAGGGCTCCAGCATCTGGCACCTGGCGCAGGTGCGCGAGCGCGCCGTCCTGGGCGCGGGCTGCATCGTGGGGCGCGGCGCCTACATCGGCGAGGGGGCGCGCCTGGGGGACAACTGCAAGGTCCAGAACTACGCCCTCGTCTACGAGCCGGCCCGCCTGGGCGACGGCGTGTTCATCGGACCCGCCGTCGTCCTGACCAACGACCGCTTCCCGCGCGCCGTCAACCCGGACGGCACCCTCAAGTCCGCCTCCGACTGGGAGGCCGTGGGGGTGACGATCGGCACGGGCGCGGCCATCGGCGCGCGCGCCGTGTGCGTGGCGCCGGTGAGCGTGGGCGAGTGGGCGATGGTCGCCGCCGGCGCCGTGGTGACCGGGGACGTGCCCGCGCACGCGCTGGTGGCCGGCGTCCCGGCCCGGCGCATCGGCTGGGTGGGGCGCGCCGGACTGCCCCTGGAGGCCGTGGCCGACGGCGAGGCGGCCTTCCGCCCCGGGGTCCGCCGGTGGCGCTGCCCGCGGACGGGTAGTGTCTTCGAGGAGCACGACGACACGATTCGGGAGGTTGCCGACTGATGTCACTGGAGTTCATTCCCGCGGCCAGGCCGCTGATAGGCGCCGAGGAGCGGGCCGCGGTCGACGCCGTCCTGGCCGGCGGCATGGTGGTCCAGGGCCCGCAGGTGGCGGCCTTCGAGGAGGAGTTCTCCGCCCGGGTGGTGGGCGGCGCCCACTGCGTGGCCGTCAACTCCGGCACCTCCGCCCAGCACCTGGCGGCCCTGGCCTCCGGGGCGGGCGCCGACCGCGAGGCCGAGGTGATCGTGCCCTCCTTCACCTTCGCCGCGACCGCCAACTCGGTGGCGATCACCGGGGCCCGCCCGGTCTTCGCCGACATCGACCCGGTCACCTTCACCCTCGACCCGGCCAGCGTCGAGGCGGCCGTCACGGAGCGCACCATCGCCATCGAGGTCGTCCACCTCTACGGCCTGCCGGCCGATATGCCCAAGATCCTCGACATCGCCCGGCGCCACGGCCTGGCCGTGTGGGAGGACTGCGCCCAGGCGCACGCCGCCGCCATCGGCGATGAGCCCGTGGGCGCCTTCGGCGCCTGGGGCTCCTTCTCCTTCTACCCCACCAAGAACATGACCTCCCTGGAGGGCGGCATGGTGTCCACCGCCGACGCCGAGCTGGCGCGCCGGGTGCGCCTGCTGCGCAACCAGGGCATGGAGCGCCAGTACGCCAACGAGGTCGTGGGCCTCAACAACCGCATGACGGACGTGGCCGCCGCCGTCGGCCGCGTCCAACTGACCAGGCTGGCCGGGTGGACGGCGGCCCGCCGGGCCAACGCCGCCGCCCTGGACGCGGGCCTGGCCGACGCCCCCGGCGTCGTCACCCCGCACGTGCCGCCGGGCTACACCCACGTCTACCACCAGTACACGATCCGCCTGGAGGGGGCGAGCGCGGCCGAGCGGGACGAGGTCGCCAGGGTCCTGCGCGAGCAGTGGCGCATCGGCACCGGCGTGTACTACCCCATCCCCAACCACCGCCTGCCCTCCCTGGCGCCCTACGCGCCGGGCGTGGACCTGCCGGGCACCGAGAGGGCCGCCCGCGAGTGCCTGTCCCTGCCGGTCCACCCCTCGCTGAGCGAGGCGGACCTGGAGCGGATCGTGCGGGCCGTGGGCGCGGCCGTGACGGCGGGGGCCTGATATGGGACAGGACGGCCTGCGCATCGGACTCATCGGCCTGGGGTCGATGGGCCGCCATCATGCCCGCGTCATCCGCGCCACCCCCGGCATGGAGCTCGTGGCCGTGGCCGACCCGGGCGGCGACCGCTTCGGCGTCGCAGGTCCCCTGCCCCTCCTGCCGGACGTGGAGGCCCTCATCGGCGTCGGGCTCGACGCCGCCGTGGTGGCCGTGCCCACCATCCACCACGAGGAGGTCGCCCTGGCCCTGGCGCGGGCGGGCGTGCACACCCTGGTGGAGAAGCCCATCGCCCACTGCTCCCGGGCCGGCCGGCGCGTCGCCGACGCCTTCGCCGAGCGCGATCTCGTGGGCGCCGTCGGCTACGTGGAGCGGTGCAACCCGGCCCTGCGGGCCCTGCGCGAGCGCCTGGACGCCGGCGAGCTCGGGCAGGTCTACCAGGTCCTCACCCGCCGCCAGGGGCCCTTCCCCGCGCGCATCAGCGATGTCGGCGTCGTCAAGGACCTGGCCACCCACGACATCGACCTGACCGCCTGGGTGGCAGGCGCCCGCTACACCTCCGTGGCCGCGCAGGTCACGCACCGCTCCGGCCGCCAGACCGAGGACATGATGGTGGCCACCGGCCTGCTGGAAGGCGGCATCATCGTCGGCCACCAGGTCAACTGGCTCACGCCCTTCAAGGAGCGCGTCACGATCGTCACCGGCGAGAAGGGCTCCTTCGTGGCGGACACCCTCACCGGGGACCTCACCTTCCACGCCAACGGCACCGTGGCCTCCACCTGGGACCAGGTCGCCGCCTTCCGCGGGGTCAGCGAGGGCGACGTCATCCGCTACGCCATCCCCAAGCGCGAGCCCCTGGCCCTGGAGCAGGAGCGCTTCCGCGACGCCGTGCGCGGGGTCGGCCACGAGCACGTCACCATGGCCGAGGGGGCGGACACCCTCGCCGTCGTCGAGGCGGTCCTGACCTCGGCGAGCGAGAACCGGGTGGTCGGGCTCTGAACCGGCCGGCCGCTCCGAGGGGCCCCCGGACGGGACTGCTCGCCCGGGGGCGCTCCGTCGTGGACTCCTCGCCCTTCCTGCGGCACGTGCTCACCCTCGTCAGCGGGACCGTGGTGGCCCAGGCCGTCGTCTTCATCATGACCATGGTCCTGGCCCGCATCTTCTCCACCGAGGACTTCGGCCAGTTCGCGCGCTACACCTCGATCGTGTCGATCATCGTCGCCGTGGCCGCCCTGCGTTACGACATGACGATCATGCTGCCCAAGAAGGAGGCCTGGGCCCTGGCCTGCGCCCGGCTGGGGATGGTGTGCATCACCGCGGTCTCCCTGGCGGCGAGCCTCGTCGCCCTCCTGCTGCGGCCGCTCGTCGCCGCGCGCTGGGGGGGCGAGGCGGCGGCCTGGCTGCCGCTGATCGGCGTGACGACCTTCCTGCTGTCCTCCGTCCAGCTCTTCCAGTACTGGTACAACCGCCAGTCGGACTACCGGACCATCTCGGTCAATCGCGTCGAGCAGCAGGTCGGGCAGTCCCTCGGCCAGCTCGTCCTGGGGGCGGCGGGCATGGTCGGCGTCGGGGGGCTGCTGCTCGGGCAGACCATCGGCCAGCTGTGGGCCTTCGTCAATCTGGGGCGCAAGGCGAAGCCGCTGCGCCGGCCCCTGCCCCCCGAGGCGCCGAGTCTGCGGAGGGTCGCCCGCCGCTACCGGCGCATGCCTCTGCTCAACGGGACCAACGCCTTCGTCGACGCCGTGCGGCTCAACGGGATCAACCTGCTCGTGGGCACCTACTCGGTGGCGAGCCTGGGCCAGTTCAACATGGCGTGGCGCTGCCTGGAGGCCCCCCTCGCCCTGGTCAACGCCGCGGTGGGGCAGGTCTTCTTCCACAAGCTCGCCACGCTCCGGCCCGGGCAGATGCGCCCGCTCGTCCGCCAGGTCATCAAGCGGGTCCTGCTCATCGGCACGGCGCCCTTCGCCCTCATCTACGTCTCGGCGCCGTGGCTCTTCCCCCTGCTCTTCGGCAGCCAGTGGACCGAGTCGGGCGACTTCGCCCGGGCGCTGACGCCCTGGCTGTTCATCCTCCTGGTCACCTCGCCCCTGTCCAACCTCTTCGTCGTCACCGAGAACCAGGACTGGATGCTCGTCTTCTCGGTGGTCTACGCCGCGGTCCCCCTGGCCTGGCTGTGGCTCAGTCCCTACTCCCTGTTGACGACGACCTACGTCCTGGGCGCCATCATGTGCGTCATCCTCGTGGGCATGACCGTCATGGCGGACCTGGCCGCCCGCGGCTTCGACGCCCGCCCGCCCCGCTCGGAGGCCAACGAGGGCGAGTACGAGGCGGCCGGGGAGCGCGCGGAGGACGCGACGGCGCAGGGCGCTGCGGACGCCCCCGGTGCAGCGGGCGTTCGGGAGGAGGAGGGCTGAGGTGCATCTGGTCCTGACCCCCTCGTGGTACCCCGATCGGCGCCACCCCAACAACGGCTCCTTCTTCCGCGACCAGGCGGGCATGCTCCGGCGCGCCGGCATGCGGGTGGGCGTTATCGCCCTCACGCCGACCTCGGCCTGGCGGGCCCGGCGCGGGCTGAGCGTCGACGTCGAGGACGGGGTCGTCGTCGTGCGCGGAGACGTTCCCCTGGTGCCCAAGGGGATCGCGCCCGGAGATCGGGCCTCGGCCCGCGCGGCGGCCGGGCGCGCCGCGGACCTTTACGACAGGACTGTCCGGGAGCTGGGCGGCACGGACCCCGTCCCCGACGTCGTGCACGCCCACTCGGTGTTCACCGGGATCCACGTGGGCCTGCGCGCGGCCGAGCGCTGGGGCGCGGGGCTGGCGGTCACCGAGCACCGGCCCAGCTCGACGGACCGCTCCAGGCTCGGCTGGAGGTATCGGGCGCTGCGCCGCGACCTGCGGCGGGCCGGGGCCCGCGCCGCCGTCTCGACGCCCTTCGCCCGGGCGCTGGAGGACTACTGGGGGGTCGGGTCCTGGGAGGTCATCGCCCTGCCCGTGAACGACGCCGTCTTCGACGTGCCCCGCCCCGAGGACCGACGGCGCGCGGGCGGCGGGGGGGACTCCGGCCCGCTCACGGTCTGCCACGTCTCCCACCTGGGCCCCAATAAGCGCCCCGAGGAGACCGTTCGGGCCGTCGCCCGCCTCGCCCGGGCGGACCGGGCGGCGGGGCGCGAGCCCACCTGCCTGCTCCTGGTGGGCGGGGAGCCCGGTGAGATCGAGCCGCTGCGGGCCCTGGCCCGGGCCGAGGGGATCGCGCAGTGCTCGACCTTCACCGGGCGCGTCCCCCACGAGGATGTCGCCGGATTCATGGCCCGCTCGGACGTCTTCGTCCTGGCCAGCGAGGTCGAGGCGGGCGGCACCGTCCTGGCCGAGGCCCAGGCGCTCGGCCTGGCCTGCGTGGCGACCCCCACGTGGGCGGGGCGCTTCATGGTCGAGCCGGAGTGCGGCGTCGTCCTGCCCGCCGCCGCGCAGGCCGGCGGCGAGGTCCTCGTGAGCGCTCTGACGCGGGCGCTCACGCGGGTGACCGCCGCCGTGCGCGACGGCGACTACCGGCCCGAGGCGATTCGCGCCCGGGCCCGCGAGCGTTTCGGCGAGAAAATATTCGTGAGTGCCAGTCTGGAATTCTATGAGCAAGCGCTAAGGAGCAGGACGCTGAACGAGTGACCGGGGCGCTGTCCGTCTGGCCAACCGGGGTCAGGCTTGGGACTACTGGATGTGGATGCGCGTGGAACGGCGCTCCATTGAGCTTATCGTGACAGCGGCCTCGTAGGCCCGCCCGTAAGCGCGTGCCACCTCCTCAGGCGTGAAGGCCCGTGGGAGCGTGTCCTGGATGCTCTGGGCCGACATTGTCCTGCAACGTTGCACCAGGTCAACGACGGCATCGGCCCACGTGTCGGCGGAGTCCTTCCGGCCGACGAAGGCGGCGACGGAGGGATCGAGGAAACTTGTGTGGGCGCCGCGATCGCCGGTGACCACCGGGCGGCCGGCGGCGATGGCCTCAGCCGCCGCGAGGAAGAAGGTCTCCGAGAGCGTCGGTACAAGGAAGATGTCGCCATCCGCCAACACCTCGGCAACGCGCTCACCCGGTAGCTGCCCGGTAAGCGTGAGGTTCACATCGAGATGCTCGGCGAGAACAGCGCAGCGCTCGGCCAGAGGTCCACTGCCCACCCAGGTCAGTCGGGCCGGCACGCCCCGGCCGGTCAGCGCTGCGACGATCTGGACTGCCAGGTCGGGTCGTTTCCCCTCGCCCATCCAGCCGACACCTACAAGATGCAGCGTATCTCGCCCGAGGACCACTTCGCGGCGCGGAGTCAGAACCGCCGGCCGCGTCACCTCGTTGGGCACCGTGCGGATCTCGCCATGCGGACGAAGAATCCGCAGATCGGCGGCGAGCTGGTCGGAGACGGCGGTCACGACGTCAGGCCGCCTCTCCATGCGCAGTATCCATTGGGCTCCCAGGCGGGAACCGATGCCAAGAGCGGCGCCGCGGTTTGCGATTCCCGACCAGTGCTCGGTGTGGAGCCAGGGTTCCCGTGGTCTGGCCAAGGTGTACGGCAGAAGGGCCGAGACGGCATGGGTGTGGACGACGTCGCTGCCCGCGGTCAACGGTCCCAGAGCCCGTCTGGCCTGAAGTACCTCGTGGGGCCGTGAAGGAGTCATGGGCAGCCGTACCACCGGCACGCCCATGACGCGGGTGCGTCGCACGCCGTCATCTATGGATGCGACCGCAAGGTGGACGACGCGGATGCTGTGTCCGGCAGCCGTCATTGAAGCGGCGTGCCGTGCGACGAATATGCCGAGCCCCGGCGAGCGCTCCGTAGGGAACCAAGTGGTGACGATCGTTACGCGCATTGCGTTCTCACCGAATTCTCTTCATTCTCTTCGCGCCATCGCCGTCGAGCCCGTTCTCAACCCGGTAGGTGCTCGGCGAGCAGCACCCGGGCCACGCGCGCCGCGGCGCGGCCGTCCCCGTAGGGATGGGCCAGCTCCGGGGCGGGCTCGGCCGGACGCGGGCGCGAGGCCGCCGCGACCAGGGCGGGGCCGGGCTCGACGAGGAGGTTCCAGCCCAGCTCGACCGTCTCGACCCACTCGGTCTGGGGGCGCACCGTGGTGCACGGCACGCGCAGGAGGAAGGCCTCCTTCTGCAGGCCGCCGGAGTCGGTGATCACGCCGCGCGCGCGCAGGGCCGATGCGATGAGCCCGGGGTAGGCCAGGGGCGGGTGCACCCGCAGATTCCCCGCGTCCTCCAGGGGCAGGCCGTGCGCGGCGCACTTGGCCGCCAGTCGCGGGTGGGCCAGGAGGACGACCGGGTGGTCGACGTCGGCCAGCGCGTCCAGGATGGCGCGCAGGCGCCCGGGGTCGTCGGTGTTCTCTGCCCGGTGGATGGTGGCCAGCGAGTAACCGCCGTCGGGCAGGCCGAGCTCGGCGGCGACGGGGGAGGGGGAGTCGGCCACCGAGTCGCGCACGGAGAGCAGGACGTCGGTCATGACGTCGCCGACGACGACGGTCCGGTCGGCCAGGCCCTCGTTGGCCAGGTGCGCCGCGGCGACGTCGGTGGGGGCCAGGAGGAGGTCGGCGGCGTGGTCGGTCAGGACCCGGTTGATCTCCTCGGGCATGGCCCGGTTGAACGAGCGCAGCCCCGCCTCCAGGTGGGCGACCGGCACGTGGAGCTTGACGGCGGACAGCGCCCCGGCCAGCGTCGAGTTCGTGTCCCCGTAGACGAGGACCCGGTCGGGGCGGCGGTCCGCGATGACCTCGTCCAGGGCGGCGAGCATGGCGCCGGTCTGCACGCCGTGCGAGCCCGAGCCGACGCCGAGGTGGACGTCGGGGGCGGAGATGCCCAGGTCGTCGAAGAAGACGTCGGAGAGCATGGGGTCGTAATGCTGTCCGGTGTGGACGATCACATGCTCGATGCCGATCTCCCGGAAGGCCGCGTCGACGGGGGCCAGCTTGACGAACTGGGGTCGGGCGCCCACGACTGAAATGATTCGCACGCCCGACACTCTACCGCCTCGGCGTCGCGGTTCTCGCCGAGATCCCCCAATGGTAGTATGTCGCGCACCCACCACCGATTGCCTGGGCGGTCGCGCCTGGTCCCAGCAATGTCCCACCCCCCGCTCCCGAGAGGAGGTCGCATATGGCTGCGATCGTCTACCATGCCCCTTTCCCCTTGGACCGGCGGGCGGCCTCCGCCTCCGGCATCCGCCCCGTGCGCATGCTCGACGCCTTCCGCGAACTCGATTTCGAGGTTCTCACCGTCACCGGTTCGGCGCGCGAGCGCTCCCGGCGCCTGCGCGCCCTGCGCGCCCGGCTGGAGGGCGGGCAGAGCATCGAGTTCCTCTACTCGGAGAGTGCGACAATCCCCACAATGCTCACAGAGCCCCGGCACCTGCCGCCGCACCCCCTCCTCGATCCCGCGCTCATGCGTCTGGTGCGGCGCCACGGCGTGCCCACAGCCCTGTTCTACCGGGATATCTACTGGGCCTTCCCCGACTATCGCGAGCGGGTGGGCGCCGCGGTGGCGGGGGCGATGAGTCTTGTCTACCGCTACGATCTGGCCTGGTACTCCCACTATATCGATCGTCTTTATATCCCCTCTTCGCGCATGGGCCCCCACGTCCCCGGCTTCCCGGCCGAGCGCATGGCGCCGCTGCCCCCCGGCTGCCAGGTCGTGGACGGGGCTGAGCCGTGCCGGTCCTCCGGCGGCCTGCATCTGCTCTACATCGGGGGACTCGGCGGTCACTACCGCCTGGAGGAGTGCCTGAGAGCCGTCACCGGCGTTCCGGGGGCGAGCCTGACGATCTGCACCAGGGCCGCCCAGTGGGAGGCCGCGCGCGAGCAGTACGCCCCCCTGGTGGAGGCCGCGGACGGGCGCATCGATGTCGTCCACGGCTCGGGGCAGGAGCTGGAGGCCCTGTACGAGCGCGCCGACGCCTGCGTCCTGTTCGTCGAGCCCGATCCGTACCGGGAGTTCGCCGCGCCGGTCAAGCTCTACGAGTACCTCGGTCACGGCAAGCCGGTCATCGCCTCCGCGGGCACGCTGGCCGCCGAGACGGTCGCCGCCTGCGGAGCGGGCTGGACGCCCCCCTACGACGCCGCCGAGCTCGCCGGGCTCCTGCGCCGCCTCCTGACCGCTCCCGACGCCGTCGAGGAGGCGGCCGGGCGGGCCCGCCAGGCCCGCGCCGAGCACACCTGGCTGCGCCGGGCGCACACCGTCGTCGAGGACATGCGGGCGGTGCGTGCGGGTGAGCTGCCCCGGGCGCGGGCCCCGCGAACGGGGGCGGAGCAGTGAGCGCGCGCAGCGTCCTGAGGGTGTGCCTGGGCGTCGCCGGCGCCGCCGCGGCACTG
>ERZ772973.582-NODE-582-length-16952-cov-11.8858_pt1 | contig 16952 bp, 15 predicted proteins | sample MGYA00580672_ERZ772973 | MGnify/ENA primary metagenome ERZ772973 (study PRJEB29015, sample SAMEA2737938) | human oral metagenome | biome: human oral; feature: human-associated habitat; material: dental | place: China | collected 2152 ... | reverse complement strand
TCAGCGCTTATTTTTTGCGAGAGCCAAGTAATCTTTGCCATAGTAATAGCATCCGTAGACAACCGCTTCCTCGGGATGGCGCGCTTGAATAATCTTTGGACATGGAATGTGCGGCGGCAGATGTGAAGTTAAAATATCGCGCAAGTAATCGCCGTACCGTTCAAAATAAGTACCGACGCTACCGCCAATGATGATAATGTCAGGCTGAATTATCGGGATGACGGCCAGAAAGCCGCGCGAAATGCGATCAGCGATTTTCTTCCAGGTGCGTTTGCTGGTGATGTCGCGAGCAAATTTGTGATAAGCGTCGACAATGGCCCGTCCAGAGGCAAAGCTTTCCCACGAGTGGATCTTGCCGCCATATTCGACGAGCGCGCGGCCAGCTTCGCTGTAGCGCATGCCCGGGTCAATGTAGCCGTTAGTGCAAACGCCAGTACCGATGCCAGTACTAACTGTGACATAAAGCGAACAGTTAGGGATTGTTCGTAAAAGCCGCGTTTCGGCGAGCCCAGCTAGGTTGGCATCGTTTTCGATGAGCACCGGCACACCTGGCAGCAGGTCTCGCAGCAGGCGGGAAGCGTGAAAGTCTGCCCAGCCGAGATTTTGGCACCAGACAGCAGTGCCATTCTTGATAATACCAGGCAGAGCGATAACTATAACATCGACTTTTTTGTCTGAATAGCGTTCGCGGACTACGCGTTTTAGCTCAGCGGCATAAGCTTTTGGCTCCTTGGGAGTGGGAAATTTAAGCGGTTTGCCCATGTGTCCGTTATCGGCAAAAGAGGTGACGAGCGTCTTTGTCCCGCCAGTATCGATTGTTACTATCATGAATCTATCGTATCACAGACGATAGTATAGCGTATAGTTGATATTATTGCAGAAAAGGTGTATAATATAGAAAAGTAAGGTAATTATGAGAGGATAACGATAAAGTGGCACATCGTAGCGAGAAAGGTTCAGTGATTGGTTTTGTGCTGGTGGGGACGGCGCTAGCAGCGGCGTTTGTTGGCGGCGTGTACATGGTGCGCCATTCGGGCGAATTGAATTCGACAGATACGCAGCAAACGGCACAAACGTCTCAATCTGAAACTGCCAAAAACGACCAAAAAACTCAAAACGAGCAAAGCAGCAACACTGCGCCAGCGCCAAAAAAAGATACAAATAGCCAGAGCAATACTGAAGCTAATAAGCCTAAGGAAGACGAGAAGAAAAAAGACTCGCTTGCTGATACATTGAAAAAGCAAGAAGACAAGAACAAAAGCAGCAACAGCTCGGATCCAGCGCAGAAGTCGAACGCTGGCGCGGCCAGCCAGAGCGATCAAAAAAGCGCGTCGGACACATCGAGCGCCTCTACTAGCAGCAATTCTAACAATTCGACTCCAGCTTCCAATTCCAACTCCAATTCCAGCGCTTCTAGCACTGTTTCTGGCGGCTCTAATAACTCGGCAACAGGTTCGTCTGCTGCTATTAACAATAAGCTGCCGAAAACTGGCCATGAAGCCAACAGCTTGCCAAAGACTGGTCCGGTTGACGATGCGCTAGCGATTGCGGCTGGCGCTGGCTTGCTGGGGCTGGGGATTGCTTACGTCAAATCGCGCCGCCTCATCTAGACATTAGAGGTCGGATAAGGTATACTGGTAAGTGGCTGAGTGCGCATTGTTTTGTGTTGCTCGAGAAATATTAAATTTAAGAAAGGAGAATTGGCAGAGTTTACCCGAATTCCGGGTGTCTGCTGATGACGTATTTATGGCAAAGGCCACGATTACGATGGACGACCTCTTGGCGGGCGACAATGCGAAACAGCTAGTTGCTGGCGAGATGGTGACTGGGCACGTTTTAAGCGTGCGAAAACACGAAGTATTAGTAGATTTGGGCGCGCAAGGAATTGGTTACGTACCGCGCCGCGAGGTCGGTTTCGGCCGCCAATTGAATGTCGGCGACGAAGTGTCGGCAAGCGTGATTGATTCAGAACTTGATAACGGCTACAGCCTGCTGAGTTTGCGTAAGGCAGCCAAAGACCGCGGCTGGGAAGAAATTCAAGCTCACTTTGATGCTGCTGAAATTGTCGAGATTACGCCGTACGACGCGAACCGCGGCGGACTGTTGGTCGAGTACGAGGGCGTACGCGGGTTCTTGCCGGTATCGCAACTGAGCGCCGAGCATTATCCGCGCGTTGGCAGCGCCGACAAGGACGAAATTCTCGCCCGCTTGAATGCATTGGTCAGCCGGCCGATGAAAGTGCGTATTTTGGACTGCGACCGCAAGACTAACAAATTGATTTTCTCCGAGAAAGAGGCTATCAAAGACGGCTTGGCAGCACGTTTTGCTACGCTGAAAGTTGGCGATACTGTTAAAGGCGTGGTCACGGGCGTAGTAGATTTCGGCGCGTTTGTTAATGTTGATGGTATCGAAGGGTTGATTCACATTTCAGAAATCAGCTGGGAGCGCGTTGGCAATCCGAATGATTACGTCAAAGTCGGCCAGTCGGTTGAAGCCAAAATTATCTCGATTGACAAAGACCGTTTGAGCTTGAGTGTCAAGCAGCTAACCAAAGATCCGTGGCTCGACGAGGTTGAGAAGCTCGAAAAAGGCCAAAAAGTCGAAGGTACGGTCACGCGGATTACACCGTTCGGCGCCTTTGTTCAGATTAGCCCGGCTGTCGAGGCGTTAGTGCATATCTCGGAGCTTGGCAGCGGCAACGATGTTGATCCCGAGAAGGTCTTTACCTTGAACGAGCGCAAAGAATTCGTAATTCTCGACATTGACCGCGAAGGCCGCAAAATTAGCCTGAGTTTGGGTAGCAAGAAAAAGAAAACCAAGTAACAGCCCGCGCATCTAGCGGATAATTGTCCCGATAAGCTGCGGGTAGAAAGGAGAAAACATGAGCCAGCCAGAGAAAGTTCTGATGATTGCTGATTCTATTACTGTTGGAGAATTGGCCGAGGCTCTGAACCTGCCAGTAACGCAGCTTGTCGGTGAATTGTTCAAAAACGGTATCGTAGCGACAATCAATCAGCGGATTGATTTCGAGACGGCGCAAATTATCGTCGAGGAGTTGAAAATTGCCGTACAATTGAAGCGAAAAGAAGTTAGTTCTGCGCCAGTTCAGCATTTGCACAAGCCGTCTGCCAAGGCCTCGCTGCGGCCGCCGATTGTAGCAGTGATGGGGCATGTCGATCACGGTAAAACTACGCTGCTAGACACAATCCTCGGCATGAAAACCGTAGCTAGCGAAGCGGGCGGCATTACCCAGCATATCAGCGCTTATCAGACCAAGCGCGGCGATCGCGTAATCACCTTGCTAGATACGCCAGGGCACGAGGCTTTTGCGGCGCTGCGCCAGCACGGCGCGGTTTTGACTGACGTAGTGGTGATTGTGGTGGCTGCCGACGACGGCGTGATGCCGCAAACGGTCGAAGCGATTAAATTTGCTCGCAATGCTAATGCTAAAATCGTCGTAGCTATTAACAAAATCGACAAAGAAGGCGCCAATATCGACCGCGTTAAAGCTCAATTAGCCAGCGAATATCAGCTGAATCCAGAGGAATGGGGTGGAGACACGATTATGGTGCCGATTAGCGCTAAAACTGGCGAAAATATCGATAAATTGCTAGATATGGTGTTGTTGGTGGCCGATATGGAGGAGCTGAAAGCTGATACTGACGTTCCGGCTGAGGGTTTGGTTATCGAGGCGCACATGGAAAAGGGGCGCGGTTCGGTGGTTAATCTGCTAGTCGAGCAAGGCCAGCTGAAACCGAGTCATTTTCTAGTTGCCGGCACATCATACGGTAAGGTGCGGACACTGGCTAATTTCCGCGGCGAGGCGTTGAAATTAGCTGGCCCGTCAACGCCAGTAACAGTCACCGGGTTCAAGGAATTGCCGCAGTTCGGCGATGTCTTCACTGTGGTGAAGAATGAGAAGATTGCTCGCGCCCAGGTAGAGCAGGCTAAAATTGAAGCAGAAAGGCAAGCTGCCAGCACTAACGTCACTGGCGCCGATTTGCTGAAAATGATGACTCAAAAGCACGACAGCGAAGAGTTCGATGTCATCGTCAAGGCTGACGTGCAGGGTTCGCTAGCCTCGGTGATGGATAGTTTGCGGCTGGTTGATACGGGCGGTGCCATTGATTTGCGAATTATTGGCAGCGGCGTCGGCAATATCAACGAGAGCGACGTGCGTTTGGCTGATAGTTCAAATGCTATTATTTACGGATTCAATGTTGAAATACCCCCAGCGGTTAAGCGCTTGGCGAGCCGCGATCACGTGCGAGTGCGTACTTACAAAGTGATTTACGAACTGCTAGACGATGCTCGCAAAAATATGGAAGCTTTGCTGTCTCCAGAGGTGGTCGAGACGGAAGTTGGCGTATTAGAAGTCAAAGGTATCTTTCGTACTATGCGCGACGAAGTGATTTGCGGCGGCAAAGTAATTAGCGGCAAAGTAGCGCCGAATTTGCTAGTGCGCATCAAGCGCGGCGGCGAGCAGCTTGCCGAGGTAGAGGTAGCTAACGTCCAGCGGCAGCAGCAGGAAGCCAAAGAAGTGTTTGAAGGCGAGATGTGCGGTCTGAGCTTGCGGACACAGAAGAAGCTGCAGCTGGCTATCGGCGATACGCTGGAATTCTTTACCCGCGAATTGGTCAGGCGAACACTGAACTAGTAAATAAAATAACCCCGGTCGAAAGAGCGGGGTTATTTATTAGAGCAAAGTGCGAGCGGTCAAGCTAGATTAACGGTTTTTGCGCGATACTATGTAAGCATACAGCGCGTAGCCAAGCGACCCAGTACCAGCTAGGCCGGCTAGCTCGCTGATACCAGTTTTTGGTAGTTGGTTTGGCGCGCTAGCGTTATTAGACGGGCTGTTGGCTGTATTTGTTTGTGTGGTCGTTGCGGCAGGTGTGGCGTTGGAGTCTGCGGCGGCTGTTGGCGAGGACTGTTGGTTTGTAGGTGCTGGATTAGCTGGAGCCGCTGGCTTTGATGGTGTAGCCGGTGTATTCGGTGTGTTCGGCTTTGTGTCGGGCTGGCTCGGCTGGGTAGGTGTCGTTGGCTTAGACGGTTCTGTTGGTTTGGCAGGAGTCGATGGTTGCTGCGGTGTCGGATTGTTAGGCTTGTTTTGATTGTCAGGCTTGGAAGGCTGCTGCGGTGTCGGCTTCTGGTCGTCTGGCTTATTTTGGTTTGGATTGGTCGGCTTAGACGGCTCTTGCGGCTGCGGCGCTGGCTCGGATGGTTTGTCCGGCTTGTTATTCTGGTCGTTTTGAGCGGCTTTGATAGTAAAAGTCTTGGTGCAGCCGTCGCTGGTGACCGTTTCGTCCTTGCCGTTGACCGATACAGTGACGAAAGCCTTGGCGGTGTAATTACCAGGTTCGAAACCGTTGAATTTAGCGCCGGCAGTATTGTAGACCTCTTTACCGTTGGCGTCGTAGACGCGGTAAACAGTGCTTTTGTAGGTGGCGCCGTTATAAGCAGCGTATTTGACAGAGAATTTGTAGCTGTCGCTAGTGATATGGTCGATACCTAACGATTCGCAGCGGTAGACTGGTTGCTGCGCTTGATTAGCAACAGCCGGCGCATTATTGGCTTGCTCGTTTCCCAGGGCGCTAGCAATACCAGCAGCGCCAGCTACGGCTAGCGCGACAGCAGAAAGGCCGGCAAATAGCTTCATGATATAACTCCTTTTTAATTATTATTTGATAATCGGCTGGTAATGTTCATATATGAATATAGCAGCTAGAAAACTGGCAGGCAAATTAGAATCAAATCATGGTATTTCATGGGGTTGCCCGCCCCCGACAGAACAGCTACCTGGAATGGTAGAGTTCCGCCGGAGGGCGGGGGTAGGAATGATTGATAGCCCGGATCCCCGCTGGCGGCGGGGCCGGGAAGGTGGGCCGGCCCTCAGCGCTGGGGGCGCTGAGAGTTCTTATCGAGAGCGGCGCTAAGCATGGCGCCGATCTCGACGTGGAATATGCCGACGGCGCCGACGAGGGCGCCGACGACGAGGGCGCCGACGTCGCCATGGGTCACATGGATGCGACCCATGGCCGCCGCTGCCGCCAAGCCACTTGACAGACCGGCGGCGACGGCGGTGGTCGCCAAGCCGACGGCGCCGCCTCTCTCGGCGCCGACGCTGACGGCGACGAGAACCACGACGCCGACGGCGCCGATGACGCCGGCGACGACGGCGCCGATGCCGATGACGGCGCCGATGACGGCGCCGACGACGAGGGCGCCGATGACGGCGGCGGCTCGGCCGAGCCGCCGCCAGGTCGGAACGTCAGCGATGGCCTGGCCTGCGGTCCCCTTGGGGAGGGGACGCGGAACCGGCACAGGCGCCGGGGCGGTGGTGGGCGCCGGCTGGGCCGGCTGGATCGGCGGGGCGGCGGGCGCCGGCTGGGCCGGCGTAGTAGTGGTCGGTGCCGACGTGGTAGCCGGCGAGGTGGTGGTAGCCAGCTCAAGGCCGGCCAGGCGGCAGGCCTCCTCTACCAGGGGGGCGGCCTGTCCGGGCTGCCCCCACTTATTCTCAGCGTCCGCCAGAGACTGGCGGACCTTCTCGGCCTTGGCCGGGTCGGCCTTGGCCGGGTCGGAAGAGAGCCATGCGTTGGCTCTCCTCCACGACTCTTCGTAATCTATCATGTTGAGCTCCTTTCGAGCTCGTGGGGCGCGCACCCCTGGTGGACAAAATTGCCCGCCACTGTTGGCATGACAGTAGCGGCGATTAACCGACGATATTGCTTTCTATCGGCTAGTCGCTGCTACTGTCAAAACTCCATCAACCTAGACTTCTTCTCTTACTCAATCATTACTACGTTATACCGCGCGAGCTTCGGAGCGAATCGCTCGACAATGCTTCTAGCGCAGCACGCTCCTGGCGAAAATCGTAAGGAATGTGCTGCGCTCGACGTGCGAAACTGCGGCAGTGTATAGAAATAGCATGAATTGATGCTAATTGCATGCCAAATTGTCAAGATACCTCAACTTCCCGTTTAGGACATCGCGCGACTTCCACCTCGTGCTGAGCTGATTACTTATCATGCTATCATAAAATAGTTGATATGTCAAGCATTTTATGTTACTATATGCGTAATCTACTATATTTTTGAGGAAATAGAAGAATTATGCTTGTGCTTGCTATAGAAAAGAGCTACAATAAAAGAGGTTATTGTACGAAAATTAAAAAAATGGAAGAACAGCAATAAGAATGAGTAATCCAGAGAATAGCCATGGCAGAAGAGGCTCTGAAGATAGAACAGGGGAGTTATTAAATGGAGACGAGTATATTAATAGTTTAATATCAAAAGTAAATGGTTTAAAAATATCTAGCCCTAATTATGTTGAATTTGTATCTAGAGATGTTAGTACTGTAGCTGGTATATTTGATCGTCTTGATAAAAATCCAGATTATGAACCTAGTACTGAAGAATTAGAGAACAACCCGCGCTTAGAAGAAGTGTGGAAATCGTCAAAAGATATGCGCGATGCGATTACAGATTCACAAACTTCTGATGAGACGAGGGCAGCATACAAATCTGCTGTAGATGGATTGGTAGTCAGAGTTGCTGTAGCGATGATGAGTAAAGGAATGTCTAGCAATGCTGGCGGCCCTGAAGCTCATCAAACTCAGCCAGCTTCTACTGTAGAGCCATTGCCAGGCGACGGCCCGAACGGCCAGCCAGCTTCTACTGTAGAGCCATTGCCAGGCGACGGCCCGAACGGCCAGCCAGCTTCTACTGTAGAGCCATTGCCAGGCGACGGCCCGAACGGCCAGCCAGCTTCTACTGTAGAGCCATTGCCAGGCGACGGCCCGAACGGCCAGCCAGCTTCTACTGTAGAGCCATTGCCAGGCGACGGCCCGAACGGCCAGCCAGCTTCTACTGTAGAGCCATTGCCAGGCGACGGCCCGAACGGCCAGCCAGCTCCATTCGTCGAAATTAAAACCTCATCTAATGATGCTGATGGACCTGAAATCGTAAAGGGGCAGAATGACGACAATGATATTGAAGCTTTAAATAGAAGAGATGAGCTACTTCGAGAATTAGTAGAAATACTCAACCGTCCATCTACTTCTGAAGCCGAGGAGGCTAGAGCAGCAGAGCTAGCGAAGGAGCTCAATGAGATGCTTGGTTTGTCTGACGACGACGCTGAAACCGGAGGAACTCCGACTCCAGTTAACCCAGGTGGTAATCCATCGCCAGTCGCTCCAGTGCCGCGTCGGAGAGCACATCAAACTCGACCATCGTCACCGCAGCCAGGCGGCGGTACTCCAGGCGGCCCAGGTCGTCCAGGTACTCCGCCTCCCGCTTCGCCTATTCCTCCGAGCAGCCCAGAAGGTCGTCCACGTCCAGTCCCTCAAACTCCAGATCATGATGCTGGCCAGCCTAAAACCCTAGAGCAGGAAGAACGAGAGCTAGAGGAGCGGCTCGCGAAAATCAGAGAAGAGCGAAACGCTCCGTACGCCGCGAAACTTGATGCATATGCCGAGCTTTTAGCTAAGGAAGAGTCCAAAAGAGCTGACGGCGGCTTTCGCTTTAGTATCATGCATTGGGTCGGCGGGCCTGGCAAGAATCGCAAGCGCGAAAAGCGCCGCGAGGCGCTGGATGAGGCCGGTAAAGCCTTGAAAAAGGAAGTATTGGCCTATTTGCGCCAAAAGGTTGAAACGAAGCGCCAGAACGGCGAGTATCAGGGTACCGACGACGAGATCGCGCAGCAAATGTCGGATGAGATGTTTGATGAGCAGCGCAAGATATTCGGCCAGCGATTACAAGAACGCAAAGACGAAATCTTAAGGAGCGAAAGCGACAAGCTACGCAATCGCATTTTGGCTAAGATCGGCAGTTGGATTGGTATGGAAAAATCTACCAAAAATAGCCTGAAGGCGGCAGCTGTCGGAGTTGGCCACGGTTTGGTCAAGGGTGCGGCTGTTGGCGCACTGACTGGACTGTTCGGCGTGACCTGGCCCATCTCGGTAGGCGTCAGCATAGTTGCTGCGGCAGTTGGCGACCGGATGATCAGGCGAGGTATCCGTTTGGATGCTATCAGACAAGGTCTCGGTGGACAAAACGGTTCGCGCCAGCTGGTGGACGATGATAAGTTTGCTAGGATAAAAGAAAAAGCCGAGGGCAAGAAGCGCAGCCAAGAGTTTATGGCCGACAAGATGTTGAAGCTTTCCCGCAAGGATAGCTATGCTGCTGGTGATAGGCTCTCGAAAGAGACAGACGAACGTATCGGCAAACATAAGGTAGCTCTAGGTATCGGCAGGGTCGCTGGCGGTGCTGTCGGTGGCATCGGCGGCCGCTGGGTCGGCCAGCAGCTCCACGACCATACGCCGGTAGGCCAGGCTGTGGATAGCGCTAAAAGAAATGTTCACGAATTTATCCATAGAGAGGATACTGCTGCTGCCGCCGCAGAACGGGAGTATCAAGGTAAAATTGATGAGCTAAACCGACGAATAGATGAGCTTAATAATAGGCTTGAACGAGCTGCTGCTGGCAACATTGATAACTCAGGTTCGTTTAGCAACTGGGAATATCCGTGGGATTGGGCGGTTGATCAGTTTGGCGAAAATAACGCTATATCTAAGTTGTACGAATTAGCCGATGCTGCCGCGCGGGATGGCCACAATATCCAGTGGCATGGCTACGGCGATACCCAATGGCTGTCGATAGACGGCAAGAGCGATACGCAGTCAGTCTTGGAGATTTTGAATAAGTACAATTACGGTTTAGCAGCATAAAATGAGATAACAGTAAAACAAAAAGGAAAGGTAAATGAATGTTCAACGTCGATGATAATTTGCTAGCAGCCGCTGGCTACGATGTAGAGAAGCTATCAGAAGAGAAGAAAGAACAGTATCGCCGCGAGATGTCTAAGGATCTAAACAAGCGTGCGTCCGAGCAGCTGTTGGCACGGTTGTCTAAAGAGGAGGCCTTGGAGTTCGAAGATGTCAACAGTAACCCAGACCGCACGCGGCGCTGGCTGGCTGAGTTTCACGGCGATTATGCTAGCCGCCAGGATTACCAGGCTATCCGTGAATTGTTCGAAACTGACGAAGATGCGATGAGTTTCTACGCGTCTGCGCTGTGGATGCGTTATGCTGTGCCAGATTACGGCAAAATCATGCAAGAAGTCATGAATGAATATGTCGAAGAACTGGCTGATATGCGCCGCGCTGTCAATGAGCAGCTCGGTATTGCGTAGCAGCACTATAATCGGTATACTAAATGCATAGGCAAGAGGGGGTGAAATGTTTCAATTAGACGATAAGTTTCTCGAAGAGGTGGGTCTGGGCAGCTTACCAGACGACCAGAAAAAACTGTTTCTCGACCACTTTCGCGAGCAGCTAGAGCTGCGTGTTGGTTTGCAGCTTAGCGAGGGTTTGAGCGATATGCAGCTAGCGGAGTTTGAGAGTTTTATGGATCGCGATATGGTGCGGGTGACGTCCTGGCTGGACGCTAACGCGCCGGATTTCGAAAATGATCAGATTTATGTACAATTGAAAGCCAATGCGCCGGCTAATGTGCCGCAAAATGCGATATTAGCAGAGTACGCATCGCTGAAGTGGTTGGGCCAGCATCGTCCGAACTATCGCGAGGTGGTGATGCAAACGGTCAAGGCTCTCAAGGAAGAAGTTATCGCCAACCGCGATATGATTCTTCTAGGCGACGCGGGAGCATAGGTTACGGCCGCGGTTGGGATTTAAGTTCTTGCGATTGCAATTGTCGTGGGTTGACGGTTGCGACTATCTTTGTAGCGGGTAGCCGCGCAAGAAAGCGTTGGCACTGATAGTTTTGCCGCTCGGGGCGATTAGTTCGTCAATTGCTAGGTAGGTGTTGTCGGCGCATTTGATATCAAGTGGTGTTTCTGGAGTAGAGACGGCGCGGGCTTTGGTGATGATTAGGTCATATTGGTCGACTTTTAGGCGCGAACGCGGATAAGTCAGGTGGGCGCGAATTTTGGCTTCCGCTTGGTTTGCGGTTAGCTGTTGCGGATCAAGGCGGCTGTCGTTTTTGCTGAGCAGCGAGCAATAGGTGGCGCGGCTATTGTCTTGCGGTATTGGCTGTAGTATACCGTTTATGATGTCAGGTAACTTCTGCGTTAATAATTGCGCGCCGAGCTGGCCGAGGGTTTGGTAGAGCTCGGGCTGGGTCTCGGTAAAGTCTAGCGGGTAAGTTTCTTGGTAGTATATCGGGCCGGCATCCATCGCTTGTTCTAACTGCATGATGGTCACACCAGTGTTTTTATCTCCGTTAGTGATAGCTGATTCGATGGGCGACGGGCCGCGGTATTTTGGCAGCAGCGACGGATGAACGTTGATGATACCAGGCTGAAACAGGTCGATGATTGTTTGCGGGATAATTTTGCCGTAGCTAACCAAGACGCCAGTTGGCTGCGGTGTAATATATTTTATATCACTTATGATATCTTTTAGCCGGTTTGGCTGCCAGACTGGAATATGGTGCTGGCTAGCGAATTGTTTGACGGCAGGCTGGATAAGCTTGTTGCTGCGGCCGCGGCGGGAGTCTGGCTTGGTGATGACGGCCACGATATTAAAACCAGCTTCAACGAGCGCGCGCAGGCTATATAAGCTAAAGTCTTCGGTGCCGAAGAATACTATCGGCTGGCGGCTAATCCCAGAGGTCGGCGTTGTCTTTAACATATCTTTCGTAGTCGAGCGGATCGAGCTCGCCCTCGTCGTTTAAGCGGTAAAAAGCCTGGTGATCGTCGCGAATGTGGTCGACGAAAACGATGCCGTTGCAGTGGTCGATTTCGTGCTGCAAGACGCGCGCTAGAAAGCCGTTGGCCTTGATGCGGATTTCGTCGCCGTCGATATTGATGGCTTTAACGCGGATTTTGCTGTAGCGGGGGACTTTACCGTAAAAATCCTTGACGCTGAGGCAGCCTTCGTAATCGTAGGTGATTTCGCCTTCGTATTTGACGATTTCTGGATTGATTAGCGGGATAAATTCTTGGTTGTCTTTGTCTTCGAAATCGGCGCGAACGATGACAACGCGCTCGAGGCGGTCGATTTGCACGGCGGCCAGGGCAGCGCTAATTTCGTGCGGCCGGGAATTCTCCCAGTCGATACTGGCGTCAGTCATATCCTTGATGAGCTGGCGGGTTTCGTCGGAGACGACATGAACTCGTTGCGATTTCTGGCGCAGGTGCGGATTTGGCAGGGTAATGATAGCTTCTTTCTTCACAACTTTATATTATAACAGATTTGCCGGATCGATGTCGTATTGCCAGTGTGTTCGGGGTAATTGGCTGGCGATGGCGAGCAGTTTGGCGCGGTTGGTCGATTTGACAACAATTTGCCAGCGGTAGGTGTCGCGGACTCGCTCGTAGAAAGCTGGTGCCGGCCCGAAAATAGTAATATCAGGATATTCGCTGCGTAATTGAGCGGCGAATTTTTGGGCGTTGCGAATGGCGGTGGCTTCGGTTTTGTAAATGCAAGTTAGTTTGAGCAAATAAACAAACGGCGGAAAAATGCCGCGGCGGCGTTCGGCTAGTTCGTTGGCGTAGAAGCTGGCGTAATCCTGGCGGATACCTTGGACAATGGTCGGGTTTTGCGGCTGATAAGTTTGAACGATAATTGATGTTGGCTGATCATTCCGTCCAACTCGGCCGATAACTTGGGCTAACAGCTGAAAGGTGCGTTCGCGAGTGGTAAAGTCGGGTAGAGCCAGACCAGCATCAGCCTGAATGATACCGACAGACGCCAGGCGGGGCAGGTCGAGGCCTTTGGCGACAACTTGGGTGCCAATGATGATATCGATGCGGCCGTCGTAGAGTTCTTGATAGCGCTGATTGAGGCTATTTTTGCTGGTAATGTCGCCGTCGAAGCGGGCGAGGGCAGCCTGCGGGAAGAGCTTTTGCAGCTCGCTCTCAATCAGTTTGGTGCCGATGCCTTTGTGGACAATATCAGTGCTGCCGCAATCAGGGCAGGCGGTGGGCACGCGTTCGCGGTATCCGCAAATGTGGCAAATTAGCGCGTGCCGGTCGGCATGCAAAGTCATTGGAATAAAGCAGCGCGGGCATAAAGCGCTCCAGCCGCAGCTCTGACAAAGAGTGGTGCTGGCGGTGCCGCGGCGATTGTGGTAAATTAGCGTTTGTTTGTTGTTTTCGAGATTCTGATTAATAGTATTTATTAATAAGTCGGATAGAAAACGGTGGCGCAAAAAGGCATTTTTCGATGTCATATCCACAACGTTTATAGAGGGAGTGATGATGTTTGGGTTGGCGCGGGCTGGTAAATTGATGATGGGCCGGCCAGTTTTGGCAGCGAGGTAATATTCGCTGACCAGTGGCGTGGCTGAACCTTGTACTACAGTAGCATGGTGATACCGAGCTAGAATGGCGGCTGTCCGCAAGGCAGAGTAGCGCGGTGTTTGGTCTTGTTTGAGCGCTGGTTCGTGAGCTTCGTCGATAATGATCGCGCCGATGTTGTTAAATGGCATAAACAAGGCTGAGCGCGGACCAATAACGACATTTGGCTGGGTAGCATTGAGTGCTTGCAGCCAAGCGTGGTGGCGCTGGGCTTCGGTTTGTTGCGAATGGGTGGTGATGAGGTTGGGAAAAGAGTGTTGAAATTCGGCGATTAGCTGGGCGGTTAAAGCAATCTCTGGAACAATTACGATGACAGATTTGCCAGTAGCGATTAGTCTTTTGGCGTATTCAATGTAGACGGCGGTTTTGCCGCTGCCAGTGACGCCGTGCAGAATAACGGTGCCGCTTTTGGCGTTTAGCAGGCTGCCAATGGCGGCCGACTGGTCTTTGTTGAGTACAAAATGTGTTCTATCTCTTCGTGTCGCTGCAGTACTGTTTGGGCTTAGAGTGCGGCGTTTCTTGGTGAGGCCGCTTGGCAAGATGGTTTGTAAAACTAATGCCAGATGAGCGATGTAGTAATTACTCATCCATTGTGCAGTTTGCAACAACGGACGCGGTAACGGGGGTAGATCGAGGATTGTTGTAATTTCTTTAGTAGCAAAATCAGGTTTAGTTGTTTTTTTTACAACTATACCGGTGAGCAATTGCTGACCGATTGATATAATGACAACAGCGCCGATAGCCAGAGGTTGCTGGCTGCTGTAAGTGAATACGCAAGCGTCGGCTTTAACGATTTTGGTGGGCGCTACTTCATAATAATGCATCGCCTAATTATACCTTGTCTACGGCAATTTAACACGCTACTATAAGCATATGTATTTCGAGAGTAGATCGCAAGCAGGAAAGATTTTGGCTGATCAATTGGTAGCCAAATATCGCTACGAAAACTGCGCTGTGGTAGCGCTAAGCAACGGCGGCGTAGTGGTGGGCGAGCAAATTGCGGCGCAACTGCACTGCGTGTTGATGTTGTTGGTATCGCAGGATATCGAGATACCAGGCGAAGGAATGAATTTTGGAGCGGTGTCGCAAACTGGCGATTTCACATATAATGATGAATTTTCGGCAGGCGAGATTGATGAGTATACGAGCGAATTTCATGGCTATTTGGCCGAGAAGAGACGCGAAACATATAGTAGTCTCAATCGCTTGATCGGCGATGGCGGTACGGTCGATAAAGATATGCTGAAAGATCGCGTGGTGGTGCTGGTATCGGATGGCTTTGCTAATACTGCTAGCGTTGGAGTGGCTTTAGACTTCTTGAAGCCGATTAGGATTCTGAGGTTGGTCGTAGCATCGCCAGTGGCGTCGGTGGCAGTGGTTGATCGGCTGCACATTACTGCTGATGAGCTACATTTGCTGGATGTTAAAGAGAATTTCTTGGGAGTTGATCATTATTATGAGGATAACAATGTGCCAACACTACAGCAATCAATTGATAAGATTAGCCAAATCATATTGAATTGGCGATAAACGGTCTTGAATTGGTTATGAAAAGAATGTAGAATAAAAAGCAACAGAACAAACTAAACTGGAAGAAAGGGGCTTGGCTAGATGCTTGATGTGTTCATTACCTCGCGGGTGCGTCGTAAGATAGTTGTCGTCTATGCCAAATATCCAGATTTTCGGACGCATGTCCGCGGTTTGGCCAAGCTGATCAAGGAAGACCCCGGTAATATCCAGCGCGAATTGCGCCGGCTGGAAAAGGTCGGTTTTTTGCATGCCGAAAAGCAGGGTAATACACGGATTTACTCGACTAATAAACAATTCCCGATTTTCAAAGAATTGCAAAGTATTGTCATTAAGTCGCAGCAGCACGCTAATAGCAATCGGCCGAAACGTACAACTTCCGAGATTAGTAGATGACCTTATTCCAGCAGATTTTGACAGCGCGGGGCCTGACGACGCGAGCAGCACGTCAGGCTTTTTTGCAGCCAGATTATACGGTGGTGAAACATGATCCGTTTTTGCTGCCGGACATGAAAAAGGCGGTGGCGCGGTTGAAACAGGCGCGGCAGCAGGGCGAAAAAATCGTCATTTATGGTGATTATGATATTGATGGACTGAGCGCCACGGCGCTGCTACTGGATGCGTTTGGTAAGTTTGGTTTTGAGGGCGTTGACGCTTTCATTCCAAACCGGTTTGTTGAGGGTTATGGTATGACCATGGGTGCGGTGGACAAGGTGCGCGATATGGGAGCGGATTTGATCGTGACAGTGGATACCGGCAGTTTGTGCCATGCAGAGATTGCGTATGCCGCTAGCCTGGGGATTGATACGGTGGTGACAGATCATCATAACGTGGCTGAGATGCCACCGCCGAGTGTGGCAGCGGTGAATCCGAAATTTCCAGGACACAGCTATCCGTTTCGTGATTTGTGTGGCGCGGGTGTGGCGTTTAAACTAGTACAGGCACTGCAGACTGAACTGGATGGACTGTCTGATGGCTATGAAAAGTGGCTGCTGGATTTGGTGGCGCTGGGGACGGTGTGCGACATCGTGACGTTGGCTGATGAAAATAGGGCGAACGTCTATTGGGGTTTGGAGGTGTTGAAAAAGCAACAACGTCCAGGACTGAAAGCCTTGATGGCGGTGGCGGGTATTGAACCAGAGCAGGTCAATGCTAGGCATTTGGGGTTTGGTTTGGGGCCGCGAATGAATGCGGCGGGGCGGCTGGAGACGGCGCAGCACGCGCTAGATATGCTGACGGCGCGCGATGGGCTGGCGGCACTGGAGGCAAGTGAGAAGTTGGAGGAGTTGAATGTTAAGCGGCGCGGTATTCAGGACGCAATTTTTGAGGAAGCGTGCGTACAAGCCGAGGGGTTGGCTGATGACCCGGTGCTGGTGGTTAGTAGTGATGGCTGGAATCACGGTGTTATCGGCATTGTGGCGTCGAAGCTGGTGGAGAAATATAAAAAGCCGGTATTTATCATTGGCGAGCGCGGCGAGGAAGCAACGGGTTCGGCGCGCAGTTTTGGTGATTTTTCAGCGGCAGATGCCGTGCGGGCAGCGGATGACATTATCATCAAAGGCGGCGGGCACGGAGCGGCGGCGGGTGTGACGCTGGAGACTGAAAAGATTGGTGATTTTCGTCGTCGCGTGAATGAGTTTTATGATTCGCTGCAGCTTACAAACCAAGAGCGATATTTGCTGCCGCGGGCTGACGTGGAAATCGGCGATTTTTCGGAAATTGATGAGGAATTGGTGGCAAATCTGGCGAAAATGGAGCCATTTGGCAATGGTAATCCCGAACCAGTGCTAAAAATTACCAGGGCATCAGTTTTGAGTATGCGAAGAATGGGCGCGGACGGGCAACACGTTAAATTAGCGCTGCGTGATAAAAACAGCAAAGTGTTGCAGGTGCTGGCATTTAACGCGCCAGAGGAATTCTTCCGCGAGCCAGGCGACGAGGTGGTGGTGTGGTTCCAGCCGACCATCAACGAATGGCAGGGGGTGCGGACGGTCGAGGGGCGGCTGTTGCATATTCTTTTGCTGGATTGATACTTGGCCGGGTAAAATTTTGCTTTGCAAAAGTATTCCTCATCTGATATAATGCATAACGATATGGTACGAGTT
>ERZ772973.581-NODE-581-length-17120-cov-16.8059_pt1 | contig 17120 bp, 20 predicted proteins | sample MGYA00580672_ERZ772973 | MGnify/ENA primary metagenome ERZ772973 (study PRJEB29015, sample SAMEA2737938) | human oral metagenome | biome: human oral; feature: human-associated habitat; material: dental | place: China | collected 2152 ... | reverse complement strand
CTACCGTCGCTCCACGCCGGCCAGGCGATGCTCGGCAGACGCATCAGCGTCGGTGTCGCACCACTCACGGTCGACTTCACGACCGACGTCGGCCGCAACCTGGCGCTGCTCGGCACAGGCCCGGGCCACGCCGTCCTGCTCAACGCCGCGCTCTCCCTACTGAACGGAGCGCCCACTGCCGAGCTCATTCTTCTCGACCTCATCGGCGACTGGCACCTACCGGCTCGCGACGCCCTGCGCGCCGCCTTCGAGCAGCAGCTCACCAAGATCGGCAGCACCTACCGCGTTGTCGACAAGCACCAGGCCGACGCCCTCGTTGACGAGCTGGCCGAGCAGGTCGCCAACCGCGCCGACGACGCCAGCGCACCGCCCGTCTACGTCGTCGGGTTTGGCCTGGAACGCTGGCGTGCCAGCTCCGACGAACGAGAAGAAGCCGTCCAGGAGCTGTTTAAGGCCGCGCCCATCAGCCATATCCACTTCCTGCTCTGGTGGAAGAAGCAGACATCGTTCGAGAACTGCGTTGGCTACAACGGCAGCACCTACTTCGACATCAAAGCGGCCATACAGCTCGACGCCTCGTCGGCCGTCGACTTCTTCGACGACGCCCTGCTGCGCTGGCGCGGTGCCGACAATCGCATGCTCGTCTGGGACGCAGCCGAGATGAGCAGGCCGCAGCTCGTCATCCCCTACGCCCAACTCCCACACCGATCGCTCCAGAACGAAGGTGCACCGTGACCTCACTTGCCCAAGTCAAAGCCGCCATCAACGCCGTCATCAGCCAGATCAACGAGCAGAACGGGCTGATCAACGACTTCAAATCCACCAACAGCGACAACATGACCCTCGTCACCAGCACCCTCCAAGGCGGCCAAGCCGGCCACGAACAGACCATGCTCGCCGCCCTCCGCCGCGCCGACGACAGCCTCAGCAAAGCCCAGCAGGCACTCCGCCAAGCAGAGCAGTCCGCCAAGAAAGTCACCAACATATAGCGCCTTGCACACGACTCTTAACCACTCCATTTCCCGGAAGGAACAGGCTCATGGCCACAGACAACGCCGGTGATGACCTCAACGCCGTCATCACCGCCGCCCGCCAGATCGGCTCCAGCGCCGCACAACTCAGCCAACGCACCAGCGCCGCCTCCACCACCCTCGGCAAGAAAGGTCAGAAGCTGGCCGCCGTCTCCCACCCATCCAAGAGCGGCGCCGCAGCCGCCAGAGCCGTCACCACCGCCCAACGCAGCCTCCAAGACAGCAGCACCGCACTTGCAGAGCTCGGCAGGGCTGTTGAGCAGTTTATTCAGGTAGCACAACAGTAGGAAAGGACACAGAATGTCGGCACAGACGACAGTTCCTAAAGGAGTCGTAGAGAACGTTAACACACTCTTCGGTTCTGCCTGCATGCAGTTCGGTGAATCACTCAAAGACTGCAACGCGATAGCAAGTGAAACTGATAAAATATTCACCGGGTCGGATGCTAAGCGCGGCCGCAAACTCAAGAGTAAGGCCAAGCAGATTATCAGCGACCTAAATCAGAGCCAGAAAATAATGGAGTCCGCCATAAATGCAATAAATTGACGCCTCACTAAGTTATATACGAGGTAGCGATGAGCAACGACTTTGACAAAATCCTAAAGCAGTTGAGGCACCACAGCGAAATACTAAAACACCATAAAAGACCTTCGGGTACCATAGGGAAAATTATAGCCAATATAGAGGGAGCGCAAGTCCAATTAAGTCGTTACCCGGATAGCACAGAAGCTAAGGCAGCCGTCAGCCAACTAATGAAGGCAAAGGACAGTGCCAAGAGTGCCATTAATGCCGCCAGCACCTACATTGACATAGTGGCAGAAATCCTGGGAGAGAACACCATCTCCGAGGAAGTTCTCGCATTTCTCCACGTCGAAAATCGACTGAATGACCTAAACATGGCAGAGGTTTCACTCTTTGAGGTTGGCGAATATAGCTCACTTAAGAGCCGGCCGGGGCGTGACGGCATGGAAATGGATCACATTCCATCGAAAGCGGCACTGTGCGAAGCAACATATCGTTATATAGAAGAAAGCATCAAACGAGAACTCAACAAAATAGAGAAAGAAGCGGTACTTCAAGTTGTCGGGAAACTGGGAGGAGCGATAGCAGTCCCAAAGGAAATGCACGACAAACTAAGTCGCACAATAGGCGGCCGCAACACCAAGACTCGTATACATCGAGATAGTCTCGACATCATTCGTGCGATCAAAGCTGATGTAGACGCATATACCCCTGAACTTCGAAGAAGAGGCTATAGTGACAATGACATAAAAATGATATATAATGACCTAGTCAAGCGATATAAGTATGTTATGGAGCAAATATGTCGACAGAAGTAGCAGGTAAAATTAACCAGTATATCGAACTGGTCGGACGAAACGACAAAACCGTCGATAAAGACGTTCAACATATCATTAACATCTCAGGTGACACCCCTGTCATTGATGAAATCGATAAAGATTTTATTGGCTTTGACTCTACAGAATCCTACTGCTCATTGTATAACTCTGGAACAGAGTTTCACTGGAAAGATGGAGTACTTAAAGCAGTCACCTTGTACACTCAACAATATTCAGAATACAAACCGTATGCCACTCCACTGTTTACAGACTTCTCGAACACTGCAACGCGTGATGAGATTATTCGCCATCTTGGAACTCCCGACAATGAAGCAAAGCAAAACTCAACATGGGTGCGCTCAGCCTGGATACAATACGACGAACAAGGTGGTAATTGGGTGCACTTCGAGTTTGACAGCGATATGCATCTGAAGATGGTGACGATTTGCGTGCCCATAGGCTAGTCGACTCGGCTATCTTCCACTAATATGCTGTGTAGATACTCGTTGATAGGCTCAGTGGTGGTATCGTTCGCTCATGACATACTCAGCCACTGTCGTTCAGATGCTCCTCTCCAGCCCGAGCGACCTCCCGCCAACGCACAGAGATCTGATTCATAGCACGATACGCTCGTGGAACACAAACTATAGCCGACGCTTTGGAGTGCTGTTTTCACCTACCGATTGGCAGGAAGGAACGAGCCCGAGTTACGGGCAAGAACCACAAGCCTTAATTAACGAGCAATTGGTTGCTTCGTCCGACATGGGCTTGGTGGTGTTCACTAGTCGGCTTGGCACGCCGACGAAAACTCATCCGTCTGGGACAGTTGAAGAAATCGCTCTACTGCACAGCCAGGGCAAGCGAGTCGCAATCTTAAGAAACACGACACCAAGCGCTCTGCCCACAACAACGGACGCCATCCAGCAGCTGGCTGCATTAGATAAGTATCTCAATTCAATCCAAGACAAGGCGCTCTACAGTATTTACTCATCGAATGAGCAGTTAATGCGGATTATCAACAACACGTTGAACAACGTTGCACGTGATTATGACCCACCCAGCGAGCCAGTCGCCGCTCCCGCACATAATTCTAAGACTAATCCATCGTTCGGCGTTTGGCCTTCAGTTGAGATCGAACGCTACACCGAAACTGATAGTAAGGGACGACTTAAGAACAAACGGCGACTGTATCTATCCCTCACAAACCAAACCGGGCAGCCAGTGACCAATGTGTCTTATCGATACGAAGACGGCGACGATGAGTCGGGCACGCCGTTCGATCTTAGTTTTGATGCCAACAATGTCATCAGCACGATGGCACCAGACGCTGTCCAACGGTACCCCATTTTGCAAGTCCACGGATCGACAAACAAGGCAGATTGTATAGTCACCTGGACTGACGTGAACGGAACTAGGCATGAAACGAAGGCCAGCGTGAGGATTAATTGACGGTCAGGAAGATCATCACACACTCAGTTTTGGTTAGAGGGGCGTAGGTGCAGTCTACCAGCGGCGTGGACACAAGGAAACGTTCAGCATTATAGTGTCGGCTATTTTACATCCTCCCACCCATTATGTTATCCTCAAAACATAAAGCATTTAACAGGCAAAGGAGGTGCTCATCATGCCGTCTGCCTATTCTCAAGCTGAATACCTTGCGTCTCTCCCGCGGCAGGTCGAGATTCCTCCTACGACGCCAGAGCACTACATTACTGGCCTTTATGCCTTGAACCTGGCTGCGCCGGAAGGTACCAGTGGGGACTGGCACGACGTCTTCCACTGGCAGGACGGCACTGAGCAGCCACGTCAGGTCACCCTGGCCGGTATGGGGGACATCGAGACCACATCGATCTACGGTGGTCTTGGCATCTACGAGGGCAAAGACCGCTTAGTAGCTCAGGGCCTAGACATTCCTGCCGGCATGCAGCGGGTCTACATCGCCAACCACTCACGCGCCATCTTGGACTTACTCTACCGCTCTCTCCATCGCTGGGGACGCGTCCTCAACCTAACTGGTGCCACCACCGACTGGCTTGATACAAAAGAGCAAGGCGAGCGGCTTCTCGAGCAGGCCACCTTACTTGAGCCGGCCTTCCATCCCGCCGCCCAGGACGAGCTACAGCGGTGGATTGCTGATGAAGCCCGCACGCTGAGGGCGGTGTATGGGTGATGAACCACCAATACCACCACACCAGCACACGCCAGAGGCCCACCTGCCTGGGCCGTTTGAGCGCCACCCCTTCACGCCAGAGCAGGCACGCCACGTCGCCCTGATGCGGGCCATCGCTCAGGAGCTGACCAGCCGCACCGGTGACGCTTTCGTCCTCAAGGGCGGCACCGCCTTGCTCCTGGCCTACGACTTGCCACGCTTCTCGATTGATCTCGACTTCGATGGCCGTAGCCCCTCCATCGACCTGACTGATTCCATCCAAGCCGGTGCTGCGGCCGCCCAGTTGCCCGTCCACAGCCTGCGCGACGCCAAGCACACGCCCACCGTGCACCGCCAGATGCTGCACTACCGCGACGACGTCATGCGCCCGCTCAAGATCGAGGTCTCCTACCGCCAGGCCCAGCAGATCGACGAAGACGACGTCACCACCATCGATGGCATTCGCACCTACCGCCTGGAGAAGCTGGCCTCACTCAAGATCGACGCCCTGGTCAACCGCACCAAGGCCCGCGACATCTTCGACACCAGCTTCCTGCTCCACCGCTACCCCGAGGCCATCAGCGACGACGACCTGACCCGCATCGACCAGCTGATCGACCTCATCGGCCTCAACGACCTGGAAGCCATCATGCAGGACGACGACATCCTCAACCGCTTCGACCTCACCCACGTCGCCGTCAGCCTCGTCGAGAACGTGCTGAGGATGAAGCGGGAGCGAGGAGAGGAATAGACCAATATGGGACGGCGAGTACTCACAGCCTTAGTCGCTGGAGTGACGTTGTCGTCCGTCATGGCACCGTTACTTGCGCACGACTTAGACTAGCCTCGATCTGCTCTATCCGCTCCGAAAGCGACTCAAGAAATACCCTCCAGTCTTCAGGGAGCTGATCTTTAATAGGCTCCCTCAAGCATTCTTCAACCAGGGGTTTTAGACAGTATTTCATAACTTCGAAATGTTTTTCAGGATCAGGGCAAGTTAAGACTCCAATGATGCGTAGCGCCAACTTATTACCCCACGGAAGCGGAACGGCAATCTCCCTCATTTTGGCGGTCAGAGCTTTGAATATTTTCTTAAGAGTATACTCGAGTATTTTCTTAACCGCAGTCTTAACGCACTCTATTATTCGGATCTTTTTGTCTTTTTCGATCTTTTCAACTACCGAATCAACTATATTGCTTGCTAGTTCTTGAGCCATCTCGTCAGTTAGCTCATCAACCTTCTCATAGAACTCCAGCAATACCGCACAGATCACACATACCAGATGACCGTACCGTAATACTAAAGTAGCCTGCTGGTTCGCAGCTTTTCTATCAGCTTCAGCTTTGAAAGTCTTGTCAATTACTTCGGAAGCAATTCTCTGGGCAATTTGATCTCTCAGGTCGTCTACAATTTCCTGATAGATGGACTCCAGTATGTCAGAAAATTCATTCCACTTAGGTAGGTCGTTTTCTTGAAATTTGGATTCAAATATATTCTGTGCCGAGAAATATCCAGTAGATCGGACAATCTCTACCGTTGTGTCAGGGTCCGCAAACTCATATTCTTCGAATTTTTCGATTGTTTTGCGCACCCAATTTGTTGACTTGTGTCCGTCCATAGGATGTTTCTGACTAGGAAGCACGAGATGCTTGAAATTATTTGTCCCATGAAGCCATCCGTTACATTCGCAACTACAATCTTCGCGTTGTGAATCACTGCAAGCAACGGTGTGTGACATCTGACTCATCTACCTTTCCGAAGATAGGGAAGCGTTCCTACTCGATGCATTTTACCAACACACATAACGTTCCGGCACTGATCAATCACAGCATCGAAACAAGGGTCTCCAGTTATATGAGATGCTGGTAGCAAGTTCTCATCGACCATATGTGTCGGAACTATAACTTGGAACACGTGCATGAAGCTGCCAGATCACATTCTGTTATCAACCGATTTCTGCATTACGCCGCAGCGACTAGCAAACTCTCTGACTTTTCTCTACAATACTGTCTGTGCCAGACAACAGAGCAGTCATAGGTGACGTTTATTGGGTTGACGCGCAAGCAACGCTTTACCCACCCAGGGTCGGTAAGCCAGCTCGTCCTATGGGCTGCGTGGCAGAGCAGCCGCGCGACCCTGTGGTCTGGACAGCGATCCCTCGTCTCTCCAACGGCATCTTGCCGCGTGCCGATGTGGCATCACGGGCAATGCCCGAGATCTCACCGACTCGATTGGAGCGTGAGGGAGCCTGGTCGGTACGCTGGATACACTCGGTCTACAAGTCGGATACGGGCAAGCGAGGTCTGTGCGAGTACCTGGGCGCACTGCCCGCCGACGAGAAGCAGAAGATGATGGATCTGTATCGGAACCGTCCAATGCCTCGTCGCTGACGCTGTAGAACGTTCACCCATTCTCCTCCCTATGTGAGACCTAGGAGCGCACACATCATCATGACCACAGTCACCCCCGGTGACGTCTGGACTCTCCGCTGGGATGGCACTGACCTCGCGACCGCGATGGTGGTGCAGGCTTATGACTCCTTCGCGGTGGTCTGGCCAGTCACCAGTGCCTCCCATAGCTCCCCACCAGCGCTTGCCATCAACGACGAGCACCGAGCTCTGGGAGCTGCGCTGTGGCCGACTCGCCCGACGGGCATCGGCAACCACCTTCTTGGTACCCGCCTTGGCACGCTCCTTAACCAGGATGCCATCGACATCATCAGCGATGAGATGGAGGATCCAGAAGCACAGCTGACGATCCTCCCGCTTGCCACTGGCGCGTACGATGCAGATGCTGACCGAGCCTTCATTGATAAGTGGAACGGCTATTGCTTCCATACCGGGATGCCGGCTGGCCAGCACTGGCTGCGTACCGATGAGCTCACAAGCTCCAAGGATCTGGCCACTGCCCTCAACCTCGACGTCGTGCAGACGCGTCACTACTGGGACGGCGTCTCGCCACTAACAGATGAGCAACTGACTGCATTGATGCAGGCCACCGGCCTGAGCAGTGACGACTTGACGGGCCCATATCCGTACGCCACGGCAGAAGCGCGCCTCAGCTCGCCAGCCTTCAAGGAGGCCGTTGAAGCGCGAGTTGCTGAGACTGGCTTGAGTGAGGAGCAGGTCAGAATGGCTACGAGAGAAGAGTTCGCTCTGGCAGCTCGGGACGACTCCGCAAACCGTATCGATGAAAAGCTCAGAGACGCGCTCTCCAGGGTCGACGCTCCGTGAGCACCTGGGATGATCTTGCCGCTAGTCGCGACACAACAGCCATCGCCCACCAGCTCGTCAAAGAGTGCACACAGCTGGACATTGCAGCGCTGCGAAACGACCCGATTGGCACTATCGATCAATACCCTGGTATCGAGCTGGTCTATGCGCCCCATGCCGACTCCGGATGTGGTAGCGGCTACTATCGCCCGGATCCGCCAACCATCTATCTACATTCCTCCCTATATCGACGCAACGCGTTCACCGTGCTGCACGAACTCGCGCATCACCTCCAGCGTCACCACAACGAGTGGGGCTTCCACTTGATGGATATTCGCGATACCAACCACAGGTTGCGCATCGAAGAAATAGTTTGCGATCGGTTCGCTGCCAAAGTGCTCCTCCCAGCAGAGCGCATTTCAGACGATGCTCTGTGTCACCCCGCAGACGCCATGGCCGGCCTGTATGTTAGCCCCAACTTGTCACACTCTGCCGCCATACAAAGCGTTGCGGCTAGTTTGCCGCCACATGCTCGCTGGATTCTGTGTGTTGTTGACCCCTGCGGCGTTGTCACAACATCGCAAACCACTTACGGCCAGTATCCACCGGCTAAAGACGTACGCCACCCTCACCTAGCCGCCATCGCAGAAGAAGCCGCTGACCGCCCTGTCCGAAGGGTGCTACCAAACGCATTCACGTACTCAACTGGCGCAACTTTAACAGATATGTGGGCCGAAGCCTGTCGCGACCACGAAAATCGCTACACCTTCATCGCCATGCGGCCAGCTAGGCGATTCGGCGTCAGCGAAGTCGTTGACGAACGATTTGTCTGCAACAACGAGTCCTGCATCACAGAACTCGATTCTACAAAGAAACTAAAGCGATGCCCACGCTGCAAGAAACCGAAGTGCCCCGAATGTAATGCCTGCGGATGTGACACAGGGAATACTGGCGAGAAATGTCCGGACTGTCAATGCATCCTCACCCCGTATGAAGTCGACCATGGGCATGAGTGTCCCTGGTAGCATACCATCTGCAGGAACACCTTCCCAACTACTCCAACGGTAATGAAAGAAACGAAATGAGTAATCTCGGCACTTATCAACTGATGACCACCCTTGCCAACAAAGTAGGTGGCCCTAAGAAATTGTTACTTATTGTTGCTGCGACCGGATGGTTAGTTCTTCGCAGTGGTGAAGCCGGCGCCAAGGCTATCGTCAGTAAGTTCAGGAACGCTCCGCACACAAGTTCGGACTATCAGCACTTTGGGGAAACCTTCGCCGTTACGGCTACGACTGGAGTTGCCGAGGGACTAATTTTGAATGAAGGTTCAACTTTCCATGTCCTTGATCGAGATCAAGACTCAGTTCTCATCGCCGTTCCTGGCAATAAAAACAACCCCTATTTTGTGTCGGCTGAGATACTTTCGAAGATTTCGAACTATTCACTGGGGGCAGAAGTGCCCAGAGAAAATGATACCGCAGTTGACGACATCAACTCTTGAATTTTGACAGTCTATCCATAACTGTTCTAGCCAGAATGTTGACGTTATACCAATCTCGCCAGCCGTTATGGCAGTATCCTGCAGCTTGCTACAGGTTTATGATGCTGTTCATTTTCTTCGCAATTCCCTCGCTTCTCTGCGAACAAAGTTGTCGATAATTTCTTTATCGCTTTTTTCATCTATTTGATTGAGTGAATATCTAAAGCTGATATTCTTGTCGGAATGGAACCACTCGTACAACTTGGGTCGGAGAAATTGAGTCTTCTGCGAGTTAAACGGCGACCTCTCCGCCGACTCGCCATTGGCTTTCAGGCCGTCTCTTTTCACGCCGATGCAGTATATCTTATCGAGATCCTGGGAATCTGATATGTCTAACTGTCGCAGTATGACCTTTTTCTGGTCGTTGCGAATTTCCACTATGTCGCGTGGAATTATCTGACCAAACTGCTTACTGAATTGTTGAACAATATCTCCGTCATTTGACTTGTCTTCGATTCCGAAGAAATTCCTGAATTGACTTCTGTCTGCAATATAAATGCGAAGCACATTTGCCCATGTTGACAGCGACTCGGAGAGGTTAGACTTTCTCATGAAGCGTAATGCAACGAGAGCACGACGATCCGGCTTGGGAACACCCTTCACGTAATCCGTGACGGTGACATAGTAGCCCTGTTTTTTGTAGACAAAATCGAAGCATGTCACCACCCACCCACGCTCTCTCATGGCATTCCTTAGCGGTTTTAGATTCTGCAAGAGATAGTTCATCGCAACCTCTTTGTTGTGCTAGTCAGCGACGCAGTCGATAATAGCGAGTAATCTGCAGCAATATCAGGTAGTGCTGTAGATGCTGACAAACATCAGCATCCCCGCTCTCCCAACTCCTTCAACCCTGCACTACTTCTGCAGGAGCGTCAGAGCCTCCACCCCAATCTGCTCTGCCATCTTCTCCAGGCTCTTGAGGGTGAGGTTGCGTTCGCCGCGTTAGACGCCACCCCACAATCTGTCTAACTAAGTCCAGTCAGACTGGCGCTACAGCGCGAAGTTACCGGACCACGGGCTGCGTATCGCCAAGTACACCTATTTTGTCCGGATTATAAAAGTGCTAAAATTAATAATGTAATGTCCGATGTCGAGCCCTCTCCCCACCACCGCCTCCGTCGCCTCAAAGCCGCCCTGCTCGCCGTCTCCTTCACTCTGGCTGGCATCCTCCTCATGATGCTCAACGCCTGGCTTGCTCCGCTGCGGCTGGGAGATTGGCAGTGGCTGCATGCGCTGCCGTTGGGAGAGCTGGGTGGGACGCTGTTTGGTGCGGGGCTGCTGTCGACGTTCTTTGAGTACACCTTCCGCAGAGACCAGGAGGCGCACACGCTTGCACGCTTCCGCCAGATCATCCGCGAAGAGGCTCCAGCGATGCGTGATGCGGTGGTGGAGGGCTTCGCCATCCACCCTGAGGACTTGAAGCGTGTGGCCACGCCGGAGCTGCTGGACGACATCGCCGCCAACGTGATGGCGCTGCGCCTGGGCGATGAGCAGTTCGCTCGGGAGATCTACCGCGACATCCGCGACCAAGCCATCCGCGCCGCTGAGCGGTGGTACGACGTGGCGGTGCGCGTTCGGCTCTCTACTGCAGTAGAGAGGAGTACCGCAGGTACTCCTCTGCTCGACGTCACGGTGGAGTGGGAATACACCACCATCCCCAGCAGTGCCACCCGGCGCTTCGCGTGCGTGTCTGATCAGGATGAGTACAACGAGCTGCGCCAGGACGTGCCTGCCACTTCCACTTGGTTCATGGCACCGCGCCCTGGCATGGACGCCCGACACCGGGAGGCATACGAGCTGCTGGAGCTGACCGTCGATGGCCGGCCACAGTCCATCCGCCGCAGCACCCGGGCTACCGGCCAGACCTACAGCGTGGACCTGGACGAAGACGCCAGGAGCGGCAAGCCGGTTCGCATTCGTCAGGTCTTCCGCACCATCACCCCGCAGTGGAGCCACCGGCTGTACTTTGCCGTTGCTCAACCGACACGGGGCTGGTCACTACGGCTGGACTACACAGACACCACCATTGCCGAAGTCCATGTCAGTGACACGATGGCGACCACGCCGGCTTCCAGCGTCGTCCATTCGCCGGAGGCTGTACCAGGCAAGGAGATCACGGTCGAGACCTCTAGCTGGCTCCTCCCCCAGTCTGGCGTGTCCTTCACGTGGGCGACCAACGACGAGCTGCCCCAGACCAAGCAGCCTGAGGCAGTCGCCTCCTCGAGAGAGGGATAGTTCCTTGGGGATGGTCAGCTTCCGCCGTTCATCTCATCCACCTCCTCACCTGCTCGACCGCTACGGACAACCACAGGATACATCGTCATGAGATACATAGGCTCTGGATTGGGAGTCTTCGGCCGGTTGAGATGGAGCCGTGCCCACCGCTCGCAAGCCGCCGCTCTCACCAGCCACTGGTGAGTTTGGTCGGCGTGTGCGCGCTCGCCGCGAGCAGCTGGGCCTATCGCAGGAAAAGCTGGCCGAGCGCACCACCCTGCACTGGTCGTACATCGGCCAGGTCGAACGCGGCCAACGCAACCTCAGCCTCCACAACATCCTCCGCATCGCCCACGCCCTCGACACCGACGCCGGTGGACTGGTGAGCGGGTTGGAGGTGTAGGAGGAGAATCGGCGCAGCGCTCCTACAGCACCGCACCGATCCCGACGAACGACAACCAGCGAGCCCCTACAGCGCGTCCTGCCGTGCCAGGGCCTGTTCGTCTTCCTGAATCGCTCTCTCCTCGTATCGGTCAGCCGCCTTCTTCAGTAGTCGAGCTGTGTGCCGCGATGTTAATCGGATCTGCCTACTCAACGCGCGGTAGCGCTGTGCGCTCTCATGTTCTTGTTGGCCACCGTCGTAGACTCCTCGCACACTCGACATGAGGCCACGGCACATTCCGGCGATAAAGCCTTCGTCAAGATTCCTGCTTCCAACTTCGTCGATTAGTGCACAAACAGCCGGCAACGGCCACGTCCCATTCTCATCTTCTGGACTGTTGGCAAGAAGACTGCCGATTTCGTGGTCGCCAGTTTCCGAAAGATCGGCAGCAGCCAATCCTTGCCGCGCAGTTTCGACCCATTGCTGCATCACCGCCGCGTCAAGTTCCCCGTCTGCCGTCATGCCTGGGCAGCCACGCCAGCCGTTGAGCACGCTCGTAGCCATGCGAAATGAAGCACTGCGATCCATACCGAGCATGGTTTTGTCGCGACGCGCCACCTCCATAAGCCTAACAAACAAGTGGGGTTCAGTCGCAAGAGTGCGATGGAGAACTATCGGCTCTCGATAATCGCCAATGAGCGGATAAAGTAGGAGTTCTAACCTTGCGACATCCACCTGATTAGCGTTTAGCTCAACAATATGATCGAGCACCTGACCGACCTCATATGACAGCGAGGAGATCTTTACCGAATCTTGTGTGCATGCGACGTGAAGCAGACCGATTAATACATCTGCCGCCAAGTCAGTCTTAACGCCCTCTTGCTTGGCGGAGCGAATCGACAACGACACACTGTCGATCGCATCCCACGCCCGCCCGCACGCAACCAGTCGCTCAATCGCATATTGCATGTGGTCTGGTGGCAACACACGCATCTCGGCAGTTTGCCAATACGCGTTGTCATCGTCTTGATTGCGCGCAACAACATCCCAGTAGTCCCCCTCAGCTGGCACGCAGCGCAGGACAGCAGCACGCTGCGCGGCAGTGAGTCTTGAATCGTCAAGCAGAGCCTGCAGCCAAGGCGCACCACGTTGGTCTAGTGATCGACACAAGTAGCCATCCATGACAGTTACCAGCTTCCTGTCAGAACTGTCCGCCCAGTACGCGATGTCCCAGAAATTGAGCTCCTGCCGATCTGCCAGCATCCATCCCAGTACCAATGACGCATCTGCCCTCGACGCAAGCAGAGCAAGGTCGTCGATAGCCTGTGGGTCCGCGAGTATTTCACTAAGCGCCTCTTGCCGACGCGTTTCCACCTTTTGATCGTAGTCATCAATGTCGCGGTGCAGTGCACAATCGAGCAGACCAGGATCGTGATTGAACAAGTAGAGGTGCCGTAGAACAGGTGAGGTGGGCTTCCACCTGTCAGACAACTCCAAAAGGCGATCGACTTCCTCTTCCGGCAGCGACCACTCAGCCCTATGGTGCGAATGCTTGGCAGCCAATTCTCGCACTGAGTGCCATACGAGGTAGCGATCGTCGTCATTATACTCAGTCGACAACGCCAACTCACCGAGGTAATCGATAATTTTTGTTCTGTCATCCGACAGAACTCCAATATTGATGTGATTGACCAACCGCTCAAGGTTAGACGCTGTCATACCGCTCCAGCTGAGCGCACGCTCGACGAGGCCATGCCGATACTCAATCCAATCGCACTGCAACACTGGTGCGTCGGTGAGCGGGCACCAATCTGCACGGAAACGTGGCGTGCGAGTCGGCGTGATTGTCGTCCAATCAGGCCATAGTGCGAACAGAAGATCCCACCCAACACTTGACGACATCCGTTTAACAGAATCAAACGCAGCCAGTTTTTTGCCCGAAGAAACCGTCGTAAAATTGGCCCAACCGCACAGTATGGCAGAGAGACTCTCACCAGACCGATTGCCACACTGTATATCGTCCACTCGATTAGCTGAAAGCGAGGCAAGGCATTCGATAGCATCGTCGAAGTAGTCATTCGACCACGCCAATACCTCGAGCGCCCACAGTAGATCACTGCTGTCAGAATTAAACGCGCGCAGTAAAGACGAGGAATCTTGCTCCAAATTATCTATCACAACGTCAACAAACTGCTGGGGTGCAGCTTCTGCAAGATACCGCAGCCGTGGCCCTATCAGGTTCCAGACACGACCGGAGTCGTCTTCTACTGCTTGACTAAGCAGTCGGTCGACAATATCAACAGCACTATCCCTCAATTTTCCGGACAGCACGCCGTCTCCATCCATAGAGCCAACCATCGCAAGGCTCCGCGCAATGCCGCTCTTCAGCTCCTCCGAGTACTGCACCTGCGACGTGGGCTGACTGAGCTGCTGCTCAACCTTTTCTAGTGGATTCAAACCGTATGACGGATTGGCCTCACCCAAGACATCAAGCGTTATCTGCTTCCACCGCTCAACGACGCCATCTGTGATCTTCGACGACAGGCAGCGAAAGGCTTCCTCAAGCGAAGCGAATCGCCAGGCCGAGCCAGATCGGCTCATCACAGGGTCGTTTCCGTCAGCGCGCTGCTGGCAGAGTGACGTCACCGTATCGTAGTCACTACCGACCAGTGCCGCTATCGCCCGCGTATCCTTGTCATTATTAGCATCCCACGCACCAACGAGTGTCAGCGCCGCCAGCATTGACGCGGAGGTATCGGTGGCCCACGTAGGCATCTGGATCGCGGCGTCACGCGTTAATGCTCGGACAAACGACGGCATATTCCGCCGGGCAAGCCCAGCAAGATGATTCGCCTTTTGGAAGTTGATTTCACAGTCATTCAGTAATGACTGCACGTCAGGTCGCGATACACGCGGCAGCTTTACGTCCACCTTCCCATGCACAACTTGCTCACGGTCAACGATTTTGATCACGTAATGGCCATTATCAATCGCTAGTTTCGTTTCAGCACCATCGAATGCCGGAATCAGTATTGACTTCCCAGTCTGCCGAGCGACCCGATTCCAAACACCTACAGACTTAACGATAATAACTGATTGATCAAGAGCACTCAGTTCATCCTCGGCGTCGGCCGCGAGACTCGCGTATATGAAGGCGAGGCAGTCGTCACGCCAGTCCGCCTGAATCGTGATGGTTTGTGGTGCTTCGGCAAGCAGCTCTCGGAGTTTGTCTCGAGTCGATTCTCGCCCAGCCGTAAACATGCTGAGCGGTAACTCCGGATGAGTCGCCTGATGAAAACTGCCCCACCACTGCTCGAGCGTTCGCGCCTCATCAGGCTGTTTGCCAAGGTGTTCAGAAATCCAGTAATGCGAAAATGGTGACGTCTCCAGCCACGCTTCTAGATCATCAGCGTCAAGTGCCCATACATTAGCGAATTTTCCCTCACTTCGTCGCTCTTCTAGCCACTTGTCTTTGCCACTCCATCGCCGGGGTGTGGCAAAGACGAAGACATGGCTCGCAGCATCATCCTGCTTGGTGCGCTTACGATAGTCTTTTGATGCTTTGGATCCGACTCCCTTGTCCGTCCCAAACTCAAAGACTAAAGACCCTGCAGGGAGGACAGAGACCGTTTCATCCGACTGAGCGACTCCGTCGTAGCCAGGCGCACTCACGCCGTTGCCGGCACGCACCGAGACCTCAGATATACCTGGAGTTTCATGGAGGAGGTGCCGAATAAGCCGTGGAAAGTTCTCTTGAGCATCGTGGGCGCTATTGTCTGGCCAAGAATTGAGATCATCGGCAGTGATGAGTTCTGAGTTCTTCATGTTTCTCCTTATTTAGTAATCAGGAACAACACAGCGTCTGAACCACTTTTGAGCGCATCAGACAGCCAAGGCACCTGCTGCACATATTATACGCTTACTTACCGCTATCTACTCCGCCATTTATCTCAATTTGATCACGAATATTGCTTCGGTTTCACTTGAAAGTATCGGCGATGTTCAGCATATGCAAGGTTCAGCGACTTCTCATAGTTCTGTAATCATTGTATACTGATTGGAGTAATGAATGTATATATATCAAAATATCCCCGTTTACCTGGATCATCTTATGCTGAGGCACTGAGCCACGCTCGTCAGGAATACAACGTAATCGCGCACTCGATAAAGCGGCAGCCGTACATCAAGTCGAAGTACTTCAATGGCAACAAAGTATTTTTGAAAGTGTTTTGGGATCACGTGATGCAGAAGCGACTGAAGGAACGCACGAGACGACTTCGATTCTATCGCGCTGCACTCGACGTCTTGCGTCACTCGCAGATCACGCCGAAAACAACTTTCAATGCCGATGATCGCAACATTTCGCTCCACCGCTTTTACGGCGTCACCAAAGATGGCATCTACTTCTGCGTGCAGGTTAAGGAAGACAAGCGTACCCGCCGCAAGGACTTCATGTCAGTCTTTGATCGGAAACCGCTTTAAAACTCACCAAATAAAAATCTCCCGCGGGGTAGCCTGAAAACTACATGCCGGAGATTTCGGGTGACACGGCGATCAACTGTGTCTGGTTATGATTATATGCTTTTCGTTGGTAATGTCAATAGTTGCATGTATTTTGGGCAAAATGGCGAGGCCAAGACATACAACTCACGTCAGGCTAGTAATCCGCAACGTGCCATAACGGCCGCTATTGCCGTTTCTAGAGGGTTTGAGGGGCCCTGCCAGCGTGGGGTGTCAAGTCACCTTGACCCGGTCGGTGGCAAAGGCTATCGGCACCCCAAATGGCCCTAGGCGTTCTTCGACGATGGAGGCCCGCTCTCACTGCCGCTGCCGTCACTCCTCGCGAGCAGCCGCCAGGTAACGCCAGGTAGTCATATGGCTGAAGCCCAGCCGCTTGGCAATCTCAGCTATGGCCAGGCCCTGCTGGCGGAGGAGGATCGCCTGGGTGCGGTCGTCGTCGGTGAAGCGGTGGTAGCGTTCCAGCCCTGCCTGCCCGCGCAGCCGGTAGACCGTCGAGCGGTTGACGCCCGTCTGTCGGACGATCTCCTTGACGGGGACTCCAGCGCGGTACAGGTCAATCACCTGCTGGCGCTGCTCGGGTGTGAGCGGCCGGAACTTCGTCTGCTTGATGCGGCCAACCTTGCGCGGCGACCGTGACGCTGTGTCGGGCGCACTACTCTCACTGTTCGGCCACTCCCCCACGCTGGTGGCCGGTGCGGTGCATCGTCGTTGCAGGGGCTCACCTCCT
>ERZ772973.579-NODE-579-length-17141-cov-67.2772_pt1 | contig 17141 bp, 13 predicted proteins | sample MGYA00580672_ERZ772973 | MGnify/ENA primary metagenome ERZ772973 (study PRJEB29015, sample SAMEA2737938) | human oral metagenome | biome: human oral; feature: human-associated habitat; material: dental | place: China | collected 2152 ... | reverse complement strand
CCGTCCTGGCGGGCGGCGCGGTCGCGGGCGCCGGAGCCGCCGTCGTGATCCTGAGGAGAATCCTGGCCGAACCGGCGCCGTCCGCGGCCCCGCCCACGAGCCCCGTCACGCGACCGACGACGCAGCCCGCGCCGTGCCGATGCGCCCCGCCGCCCCCGCCCTCCCCGGCCCCCGGCCTCGAGTCCCTGCACAGCGCCGTCGAGGCCTACGCGGACTCCCAGAACCTCGCCGCCGTCGTCAGGGTCAAGGACATCAGCGGCGTCGCCTCGACGATCGGACTCGAAGCGGGCCTGCGGGACCTGGCCGATCCGCAGACCGTGGTCCCCCTCCTGACCGGGCTGCACGCGGACGTCGCCGACGAGCTCGCCGGCGGGGACGGCCTGTCCGTCGACGTCGACCTGCACTGGAGGTACCCGGGGCGCGATGAGGGGGACAAGCGACTGCTCACCGCCAAGCTCACGGGCGCCACCGATTCGGACCGCCTCCAGGCGTGCACGGCCATCGCCGTCCCACTGCTCACCGACAAGGCGGAGCAGGTCGTCATCGCCGACGACGCCCTGTCCGTCTACCTCGTGGGCGTCCCCGTCCCCGGGGCCGTGCCGAACGGCAGGGGCCGGCGCGCCGACTGGGCGCTCGCGGCGCCCCAGTCCCTGCCCGAGGGCGTGCTCCTCTCGCAGGTCTCCCTGAGCTACATCTGCGTCACCATTGAGATGCGCGCCGGCGGGGACCTGTCCGGCATGCCGATCGATGACCTGAGCGCCCGGGCCCTGGACGTCGGGTGGGGGAGCCTGAAGGTGCGCGACCTCGCCCCCGGCGCGGGTCTCGTGGTCAGGAACGGTTCGGGGTGGCGCAGCGGCCCCCTGCGGATCGACGACGTCCGCGGCGTTCTGGAGCAGGCGCGGTCGGGGAGCTGGGCCCGGCGCATCGTCTTCGAGGGCGATGCCCGCACCGGCGGCCCGGGTGCCCTGTTCGACTGCGACAACGGCGTCCTGAGCGTGCCGGACCCCCCGCCCGTGATCGACGACGCCATCGAGGTGTCCGTCCCGCTGTCCCAGGAGCTCCTGCGCGCCCTCGGCTAGGGGAGTAGGGGAGGTCCGGGGCGGCGGAGCCCGGCGAGGGGGCGGCGGAGCCCGGCGGACCGTTCCGGCTCGGCCCCGACTGCACGCCCCCGGCCGGGGGAGAGCCGTGACCGGGCCCATTGCCGGGGTCGGCCCGGGCCCGGTGCGCTCCTCTACACTGCACGGCGATGACTACCCGTGAAGCGACCGTCTCCCGGCTGGACGCCCGCGCCCCCGGCGCCCCCGATGCGCCCGGCGTTCTCGACGCCCCCGGTGCACCCGGTGCATCCAGCGTGCACAGCACCGGCCCGACGCCGCGCACCTACCATGTGCGCACCCTGGGCTGCCAGATGAACGTCCACGACTCCGAGCACATGGCCGGTCTGCTCGAGGCCTCCGGCTACCGGCGCGTCGAGGACGTGCCCGAGGCCGCCGCCCGGGACGCCGGGGCCGGCGACGGCGGCGCCGACGTCGTCATCATCAACACCTGCTCCGTGCGCGAGAACGCGGTCACCCGCCTGTTCGGCAACCTCGGCCGGCTCGCCGCCGTCAAGCGCGAGCGCCCCGGCATGCAGATCGCCGTGGCCGGCTGCCTGGCCCAGCAGATGGGGCGGGGCATCATCGATCGGGCCCCGTGGGTCGACGTCGTCTTCGGCACCCACAACATCGACGTCCTGCCCGCCCTGCTGGCGCGCTCCCGCCACAACGCCGAGGCCGCCGTCGAGATCGAGGAGTCCCTGAAGGTCTTCCCCTCCACCCTGCCCACCCGCCGCGAGTCCGCCTACGCCGCCTGGGTCTCCATCGCGGTGGGCTGCAACAACACCTGCACCTTCTGCATCGTGCCCTCCCTGCGCGGCAAGCAGCGCGACCGGCGCCCCGGCGAGGTCCTGGCCGAGATCGCCGCCGTCGCCGCCGACGGCGCCATCGAGGTGACCCTGCTGGGCCAGAACGTCAACTCCTACGGCGTGGGCTTCGGCGACCGCGGCGCCTTCGCCAAGCTGCTGCGGGCGGCCGGAGCCGTGGAGGGCATCGAGCGGGTGCGCTTCACCAGCCCCCACCCGGCGGCCTTCACCTCCGACGTCATCGACGCCATGGCCGCCACGCCGGCGGTCATGCCCAGCCTGCACATGCCCCTCCAGTCCGGCTCCGACCGCGTCCTGCGGGCCATGCGCCGCTCCTACCGCAGCGGCAGGTTCCTGCGGATCCTGGACGAGGTGCGCGACCGCCTGCCCGAGGCGGCCATCACCACCGACGTCATCGTCGGCTTCCCCGGGGAGACCGAGGAGGACTTCGCCGCCACCCTCGACGTGGTCGAGCGGGCCCGCTTCGCCTCGGCCTACACCTTCGAGTACTCGCCCCGGCCCGGCACGCCGGCCGCGGACCGCGACGACCAGGTCCCGCCCGAGGTCGTCAAGGACCGCTACCGGCGGCTCGACGAGCTGGTGCGGCGCATCTCCCACGAGGAGAACGTGCGCCAGGAGGGGCGTGTCGTCGAGGTGCTCGTCGCCGAGGGGGAGGGGCGCCGCGACGCCGCCACCGCCCGCGTCTCCGGGAGGGCGGCGGACAACCGGCTCGTCCACGCCGCCCTGCCGGTCGGGCTCGCCGCCGACGACTTCGCCGCGGGCGCCCCGCGCCCCGGGGACGTGGTGAGGGTGCGCGTCACCCACGGCGCACCGCACAACCTCATCGCCGACTCCGCCCGCTGCGGGGCGGCGCCGAGCCCGGAGGCGCTGGCGGCCAACGAGGCGCGCCGGGCCGGGGACCGGATCTGGTACGACGACGGGCCGGCCCTGTTCGAGGTGCGCCGCACCCGCGCCGGGGACGCCTGGGAGCGGCGCCGGGCGCAGGCCCGCTGCGCGCCCGAGCCCGACGCGGCGCCCGTGAGCCTGGGCATGCCGCGCCTGCGTCCGCGCGCCCTCTGAGTCGTCTGAGGTCCGGGCGCCGGGGGCGCGTTCCGCCCTCCTGCCCCGCGGGGCCACGCCGGACACCCGAGGCCCGGGTGCGCGGGGCGCGTTCGACCCGCGAGATCGCCGGGTAACCGCCGAGCACGTCACTTGACCCGCGAGCACGTCACTTAACCCGCGAGCACGTACCTCTAGCAGACGTTCTCGCGGGTTAAGTGACGTGCTCGCGGAGTTCCTCCGCGCGGTCGTGCCCCTCTTCACGCGGTCGGGGTCTTCGGAGAAGGGCTCTGGGGAATCGTCACCGTCCCGGAGGGCATCGGCGTCGCGGAAAAAGGTGGCTGGCGCATATCTTTCGGGTGCGCGGGGGCTCCTGCGCTCATGGGGAATGGCGTCATTGCGCCATTTCAGGACGAGAGGTGCGCGGGCCCGGGGGTGAAAGATATGCGCCGGCCACCTTTTCGTCGCGTCGGCCCGCCCGCGTACGCGGGAGCCGCACTCGTCGGCCAGGCGCTCGAGCGCGAGATGCGGCGCCGGGCGGCCGCACGGGACGCGGCCCGGGCGGCCATGACGAAGGTGACCGTCGTGCCCATCGCGTCGACCGTCAAGGGCCTGTCGAGTCAGGTCCCCGTCGGACCCGCGCAGGGGCTCGAGCACGCCGGCGCCATCTCGATCGATAACGTCATCACCATCCCCGTCGCGGCTCTGGGGCGCAGGATCGGGTGGCTCGACGACGAGCAGGAGCGGCTGCCGGCGCGGGCGGTCGTGCTGGTCTACGACCTCGACGTTCCGCTGCCCGACTGCTCCGGGGGCGGTGCGGCGTCCGGACCCGGCGGCCGGGGGCGCTCCCGGCCGCCAGCCGGGTCCGGTGACGGGGTCGGGTCGGGCGACGGCGGGACCGGCGCGCACAGGACGCAGGCCGCGACGAAGAGGAGGCCCAGGGCCGCCGCGACCACGAGCGGTGGGGTGCGGATCCCGTGGGGCGCCAGGCCCACCACGGCCCACACCGCCGTGGTGACGGCGCCGACGGCCAGGGCCCGGAGCCCCGCCCGCACGAGCATGCGCGCGGGCAGACGGGCCCGGGGCGGTGCGCCGGCGACCACGACGAGGCAGGTGTGCTCGACGAGCAGCCCGAGGGCCGGGGCCAGTGCGGCCCATGAACCGGTCTCGGGCCCGGCGCCCAGGCAGGCGAGGATCACGGCGACCAGGCTCAGTGCGGCCCCGGCGGGCTCCGGGCGGATCGCGGCGAAGATCGCGGCGCCGAAGACGAGGAGGAGCAGCTCGGGCGGGGCGCCGCCCAGCGCCACGGCCAGGACGACCGCCGTGGCGCCCAAGATCCGAACGGCGACCTGGGAGCCGGGCACGCCGGGGCTGTACGCGTCCGGGTGCGCTTCGGAGCCGGTCCCCGGGCGGCGGGGCGCGCTGCGCCCGGCCCCCGTCGCGGGAGCCGGCCGATCGCCGGTCCCCGGGTGGCGGGGCGCGGTCATGGGACGCGGGCCCGGCGCGCGGACATGGCGGTGAGGACGGCGTCGAGGGTGCCGGGGCCGCGCCACGGCGAGACGGAGACGCCGCTGCGCGCCAGGGCCGACGTCGTCCGCGACCGCTCGAGCTCCAGGGCCCGCCAGGCGAGGCGCTCGAGGATGTTGAGGTCGCCCGCGAGAACGGTCTCGGGGGCGGTGTCTATGACCAGGACGTCGAGGCCGGCCGCGGCGCACTCCATCGCGGCGTCGATGACACGGGCCTCGGTCAGCGGGGTCAGCACGACGAGCAGGCTGCCCGGCGCCAGGTGCAGTCGCGCCGCGTCGGGGAAGCGGTCGTTCGCGGGGGTGATGCGCGCGAGCGCGCCCAGGATGCGCAGCAGCTGCGCCCGGCCCGTGCCGGAGACGACCGGCCGCACGGCGGCGCCGAGCACCCGCAGCCCCACGCGGTCGCCATTGCGGGTGCACCAGGCGGCGATGGAGGCCGCGGCCCGGACGGTGCGTGTCAGGCTCCCGTCCGGGCTGCCGGGCAGGTTCCCGAAGGCGTCCACCAGGAGGACCACCTCCGTGTCGTTGTCCGCGTAGGTGGTGCGCACGTGCAGGCGTCCCGTGCGGGCCGAGGTGCGCCAGTGGATGCGGCGCGGCCGGTCGCCGGGGCGATACTCGCGGATGTCGTCGAACTCGGAGCCGTCGCCGCGGTGGCGGCCGCCGTGCAGGCCCAGGAGCAGCGACGGGTCGGGGACGGGCGCATCGGCGGCGAAGACCCCCGGGGTGGGGGCCACGTGCAGGCGGATCGGGGCCGCCTGCTTCCAGGCGCTGTCGAAGGCGCCCCACGGGCTGCGCAGGCGGGTCTCGCTCATCCCGATGTACGTGGAGCCCCAGCGGATCGGCCGGACGGAGAGGACGGCGTCGTACTCGGCGCCCCCGACGACGTCGGCCCACCCGTCGGGGCGCATGAGCAGACCGGGGCCGGCGCCCAGCTCGTGACCGATGGTCTCGGCGCCGTCGGCGCCCGCCGTGCGCACGCGGATCCGCACGGGCCGGTCCTCGACGAGGTCGGTGTCGGAGCTGATGATCCGGTTGCTCGGGCGGCCCGCCGGCCGGGTGAGGAGGCCCCACAGGGCGACGGCGAGCAGCGGAGTCGCCAGGACGACCAGATCCGGGCGGTGCAGGATGACCGCGAGGAACGCCAGGAGGAGGCCCCCGATGACGGCTCGGACGTGAAGTGGGGTGATGCGCCACGGGCCCGCGGGCGCGGCCACGGACGTCCGCTCGACGGGGCTCATGGGCGCGCCCCCGGAACGGGCGTGCCCGACAGGACCTCGCGCACGACGTCGGCGCCGGTGACGGAGGTCATCCACAGCTCGGGCCTGATGGAGATGCGATGCGCCAGTGCGGGAACGGCGACCGCCTTGACGTCCTCGGGGGCGATGTAGTCGCGGCCCCGGATGACGGCCAGCGCCCGGGCGAGCAGGACGAGGGCGAGCGAGCCCCGGGGGGAGGCCCCCAGGCGCACCGCCCGGTGACCGCGGGTCGCCGCCGCCAGGGCCACGCAGTAGCGGCCGACGGACGGATCGACCCGCACCGTCTCGACGGCCTCCTGCGCGGCGAGCAGGTCGGCGGCGTCGGCGGCCCGGGGCACCGTCTGCTCCTCCCGACGGCGGGCGATGCGCCGGTCCAGGACGGACCACTCCTCCTCGGCGTCGGGGTAGCCGAAGGACAGCCGCGCGAGGAAGCGGTCGAGCTGGGCCTCGGGCAGCTGGTAGGTGCCCTCGTGCTCGACGGGGTTCGCCGTGGCGATGACGTGGAAGGGGCGGGCCAGGGGGAAGGTCGTGCCCTCGACGGTGATCTGCCCCTCCTGCATCGCCTCCAGGAGCGCGGCCTGGGTCTTGGGCGGGGTCCGGTTGACCTCGTCGGCCAGCAGCAGGTTGGTGAACAGCGGCCCCTCGCGGAAGCTGAACTCCTGGCGGCGCGGGTCGAAGAGGAAGGAGCCGGTCAGGTCGCCGGGGAGCAGGTCCGGTGTGAACTGGGCCCGGGTGAATTCGAGGCCGAGCGCCTGCGCGAAGGAGCGGGCGGCCAGGGTCTTGCCCAGCCCGGGGAAGTCCTCCAGGAGGACGTGGCCGCCGGCCAGGACGGCGGCGAGCACGAGTTCGAGCTCTTCGCGCTTGCCCACGACCGCCCGCTCCACGGAGGCCAGGACCTCCCGTGACAGGGCCGTCGCCCGCGCGATACCGGGGTCGGGGGTGCGGACGGTGGTGTTCATGCTCACAACTCGTGGATCCTCTCGATCAGGGTGCGGAGTTCTTCCGCGCTGCGCGGTGCCGGTGCGGTGGCGGCGACGACGCCCCACAGCTCCTCGCCCAGGATCCTCCTGGCCTTATCGGGCCGGGCGGTCGCGTCGACGCCGCGCCGCTCCCGCAGCCGGTCCACGATGAGCCCGGCGAGGTGGGGGCGCGCGCGCCCCTCCCATTCCCATGCGCGGAGATCGAAGTCGGAGCCGTAGCCGGGATCGATGCAGGCGCCGAGCATGCGCGACAGATCGCGCAGACGCCGGTCGAGGGGGAGGGACGAGGGGCCGGGCCGCGGCCCGTCGCGGAAGGCGGCGCCGCACACCCCCCGGTGGCTCAGCGCCGCGTACTCGAGGAAGAGCGCGGTCGCGGACATCGGGACGGCGATGTGGATGCGCGGCTCGATGAGCCACACCAGGAGCACCACCACCCAGATGACGGCGGTGAGGGCGAAGGCGCCCTGGCGGGACATCGGTCTCACGACTCAGCCCCCCGCCCCCGCGCCCCGAGCGCGGCGTGGACGGCGTCGAGGTCGCCCGCGGCGCGCTCGCGCAGCGCCTCGGTCAGCTCATGCGTCGAGAAGCGGGCCTCGCGGAACAGCGCGGCGAGGTCCGTCAGGGCCGCGGCCGGCACCTCCCGGTCGTCGAGCACCCGCACGACCAGCTCGGAGGAGGTCTCGCTGGGGCGCCGGGGGACTCCCGCCGCCGCGACGAGCCGCTCCAGATCGAGCCACGTGGCGATAATGGCCTCGCGCGGCGAGCCCTTGCGCAGCATCCGCGCCTGATGGGCCGCCCGTCGATCGGTGAGCAGCGCCCGGTCGGGGGCCTCCCGGGCGGACTCGGGGGGCGCCGCGCGCCGCCGCCGGCGGTTCGCGCGGATCGCGAGCACGACGACGACGGCCAGGAGCAGCGTCAGGGCGATGCCTCCGAGAACCCACCACACCTTCGCGAGGCCGGTGGTCTGGGTCTCCTCGGCGTCCTCGGTTGTGTCTTCGGCTGCGGCCCGGGTCGCGGCCCCGGTGTCCTCGGCCGTGTCACCGGTCGCGCCCCGGGCGCCCTCGGCGCCCCCGGCCGTGTCACCGGTCGCGCCCGGGGCCGCGTTCTCGGCGCCCCGGGCATCCTCGGCCGCGCCTCCGGCGCCCCCGGCTGCGCCCCGGGCGCCCTCGGCGTCATCGGTCGCACTGCCCCGGGTCGCGTTGCCGGTTGCGCCCCGGGTCGCATTGCCCCGGGCCGTGTTGCCGGTTGCGCCCCGGGCCGTGTTGCCCCGGGCTGCGTTCCTGGTCGCGCCCCGGGCGGCCGGCGGAGGCGGGCGCCCGGGGCCCAGCGGGTCGGTCGTCGGGTCGGACCAGTACCCGCTCTCCGAGGACGGGTACCAGGCGTCCAGCAGGTCGGTCGTGCCCAGGGAGGCCCACGCGACGAGGCCGAGCCCGATCGCGAACGCGACGACGACGAGCGCGCGGACGCCGGGGCTGCGGAGCGGACGCATGCTCAACCTCCTCGTCGTGCGGCGCGCCTCGCGGCGCGCCCGTCGGTCGTCTCGTGTCGTCGGCCCTGCCCGCACCATAGTCGGATTCTCCCCGGCGCCGGAGGGCGGTCCGCATGGCGGTGGGGCGGGGCCCGGAGGAGTCGGCCGCGCCCCTCGCCCTCTGCTGCACGGTTGAAACAGGCGCAGCGGAGGACGAAGAGGCGCGGCGGTGCGCTGCCGCGCGTGCCGGGCGGAAGCGTCCGACTGGGCCGCCCCGGCCGTCAGCCGCACCGAGTAGGCCGCTCGAGTTCCCGCTCGACGCAGTCGGCGATCTCGGCGTCGGAGAACCCCAGGGCGCGCGCCCGCCCCACCGCCCCGCCCACCACGTGCGCCAGGAGGTCCGGCCGTTCGGACGCCGACGTCGGCCACCTCGGCGCCACCCGGGTGCCCGCCCCGCGCCGGGTGACCAGGAGGCCGGCGGTCTCCAGCTCCTTGTAGGCGCGGGCCACGGTGCCGGGGGCGACGCGCAGGTCGCCGGCCAGCTGTCTGACCGCGGGGAGCCTCTGGCCGCCGGCCAGGGTCCCGGAGACGATGAGTTCGGCGACCCGGGAGCGGATCTGCTCGAAGGGTGGGACGGGGGAGGCTGTGTCGAGGCTGACGAAACCGTTCACGCGGGCCCCTCGGACGGCGTCGTATCGACGGCGGGCGGGCGGGGCGATGAGAGCACGGAGGGGCGTCGGATGAGCAGGATGACGCCCGTGGCCATGCACGTGAGGGCGACGAGCACGGCCAGGCCCCCGAGCGCTCCGCGCAGGTAGTCCCACTGCGCCACCTCCCAGGTCGCGGCCTCGATCATGGAGGTGCCGAACCGGGGCATGGGCAGGGCCAGGGAGACGAGGAGGAACCCGACGATCCCCTCGGCGGACCGGCGGCGCAGCACGACGTCGAGATGCTCGCCCGATGAGGTGCTCACCTGCTCGCGGGCGGCCACCGACCACAGGCCCGCGGCGGCCAGGGCGAGCTGCACGGCGAGCGGGACGAGGACGGGGATGACGTAGAAGCTGCCGGGCCACGGGTAGAAGACCGATCGGATGATCTCGCCGTCGGGGGTGGTCGAGACGCCCTCGAGGTAGGAGCTCGCCGGAAGGTGGACGGCGACGGGCCCCTGCGACTCGATGTGGGCGACGGGCGAGGCCGTCGGGATGCCCAGGGCGAAGAGGCCGAGGACGGTCACGAGTCCCAGGGGGATGAGCGCCGCCGCCCGTCGCGGCAGGTAGTCGCGGATCCTGCGCGGCGTCAGCGCCGCCGTGCGCGTCGTCGTGGTGATGACGGGGCTGCGCCTCTCGCCGAGCACGAGCACGGCCAGCCCCACCAGCCCGAAGACCCCGGGTGTCGCCGGGATCCCCATGAGGTGGGTGATCGCGGCGGAGGCGAAGGCGACGAGGACCGCCGTTGAGCGGAGCCACCGGGAGTGGCGGTCCGCGTTGCGCAGCGGGCCGCGCAGGGCCTCGGGCACCGACGCGAGGTCGGGGCCGGGGCGGGAGGACAGGCGGACGGCGCCGAGGGGCAGGGCGAGGATGAGTGCGGCGAAGGCGAGGATGAGCGCGAGTGCGGGCACGGGGGTCATGAGAGCCTCTCTTGTACCGACGACATGGTACAAACATGCCATCCGCGGTCTTTTGTGTCAAGCAGTTGGTACAAGATGGAAGGGTGGTTGCGGGGGCGGGCCGGAAAAAGGTGGCCGGCGCATATCTTTCGGATGCGCCGGCGCTGGTGCGCGCACGGGAAATGGCGTCATTGCGCCACTTCAGGACGGGAGGGCCGCGGGGCGGGGGGTGAAAGATATGCGCCGGCCACCTTTTGAGTCGTCGGACCGCCCGCCACCGGCCCACCCGCGCTCGCGGCGGGACGGATGGGCCGTCGTGCTCGCGCCGCCGCCCGCGGCGGATTCACCTGCGCTCGCGGCAGACGGAAAGGGGCGTAGCAGAACCCCGCGGCCTGCGTTGTGCCGGACACGGGCGCGGGCCCCGCTCTTCAGGCCGTGAAGAACCCGCCCGGCAGGCCGCGGGAGACGGCGGCCGACCCGTCGGCGCGCAGCAGCGCGAATTCGTAGGCGAAACCGGCGTCCGCCAGCGCCTGCGGCTCGGCGAGGAACAGGGCCGTGGCCAGGGCGTCGGCGCTCATGCAGTCCCCGGCCACCGCCCAGGACGCGACCACGGCCCGCGCCCCGCCCACCGGCAGCCCGGTGACGGCGTCGAGCAGGTGGTGCAGGCCCTCCCCCCAGGCGCGCCGGGCGGTGCCCGAGGCGCACAGGGCGCCGCGCGCGAGCTCGACGACGCCCACGACCCGCGGGTCCTCCTCGGTCGAGCCGGGCTCCTCCAGCCCCAGGCGCAGCGGCTCGGCGCAGCGCACGAGCAGGTCGCCGGAGGCGTCGACGAGGTACTCCTCGACGCCCTCCTCCTCCAGCCAGGCGCCCATCCGGTCCGCCAGGAGCCCCTTGCCGGCGGCGCCGACGTCGATGAGGGCCGCCCGGTCCAGGCGCAGCCGGTCGCCCTCGTGGGTCGCCAGTTCGGCCCAGGTGCCGCGCCCGCCCGCCGCCCCCAGGCGCCGGACGGCGCCGGCGCGCACGACGAAGGAGTAGCGCGGGTCGTAGCCCAGTTCGACCAGGTCCGCCCCGACGAGCGGGTCGAGTCTGCCCCCGGTGGCCCGGTGCAGGGCGTCGTAGAGGTCGAGGAGCCGCCCCGATCCGTCCGGCAGGTCCAGGACGACGGCGCCGTCGTCGTCGGACGGCAGGGCGCCGGCGGCGGCGCGGCTGACCAGGGAGTCGGGGCGGAATCGCGACCAGACCCCCTCGAAGGCGTTGATGCGTTCGCCGATCAGGCGGCGCAGGCCCTCCGGGAGGGGGCGCCGGGTGGACACGGTCCACCGGCAGCCGGTGGCCGTGAAGGCCCACCGGTGGGTCAGCGGCGACCGGTCGACCGGCGACGAGGAGTGGGCCGGCGACGCGCGGTCGACCGGCGATGGGCCGGCTGCCGGCGGCGGCAGGCCTGCCAACGGCGACCGGCGGGCGGGGCGATTGAGACGGGACGTCATTATCAGACCTTTGACTCATAGGAACACGTCAGCCTAGGCTGTTCATCGCAGGTCAGCCTTACCTACTGACTGCGATCTTCATCCGTGTCGTGCGAAGGATCAATGGCCGCATGCCCTCATCGCCCACCGCAGCCCCACCCGACCGGTCGCTCACCGCAGGCTCGCCGCCCCGACGGGTCGGCCGCACCGCCCTCGGGGCCCTGACCGCGCTGCTCCTGCTCATCGGGATCCTCGGTCCGAGCGGACCGCACCCGAACGCCTCGGCCGACGACGCCGACACGGACTTCGACACGTGGACCCAGGTGGCCCAGAACATCGGCACCGAGCTCAACGAGGCGGTGACCACTTACACCGGCGGCAACACCACCGGCGCGGCCTCCGCCTTCCAGCGGGCCTACAACTCCGGCTACGTGGCCTCCAATATGCAGCTGGTCACCATCGACCGCCTCGGCCAGAACGTCGCCACCACCGAGCAGCAGGCCTTCGAGGCCCTGCGCAAGGCCTCCTACACGGCCGGCAATGACGAGACCATCACGGCCGACGCCGCCTCGCTGTCGTCGGCCCTCCTGGCGGACGCGGGCAGGCTCGACGCCCTGTCTGACCTGCCCGGCCCGCGCGACTACGCCGCCCAGCGATCCTCGACCATCGCCACCGAGCGCGCCTCGCTCCAGGCCAGCAGGACGCAGGTCAACGAGGGCCGCGGCGAGCGGACCTGGACCGAGGTCGCCGCGGAGATGACGGCCCTCATCAACTCCGGGGTCGACAAGGCCGCCAACGGCGACGGCGACGGCGGGGCCGACGACGTCAACAAGGCCTACTACGGGTACTACGAGAAGCTCGGCTTCGAGAAGACCGTCATGTCCGCGATCTCCGGGGACCGCGTCTCCGTGGTGGAGAACCAGTTCAAGGTGGTCCGCAAGGCCATGGTCTCCGGCGCCTCCGCCTCCGAGGTCCGCTCCGCCGCCGACACCCTCATCTCCTACATCCAGGAGGACGCCGCGACGCTCGACGGCGGCGCCGCCCAGAGCATCAGCCCGATCAAGGCCTTCTTCACCGGATCCTTCGGGCAGGCCCTCATCATCCTCCTGCGCGAGGGGCTCGAGGCGATCCTCGTGGTCGCCGCGATCATCGCCTACCTCATCAAGGCCGGCATGAAGGACCGCGTCAAGCACATCTACGCCGGCATCGTCCTGGGACTGGTCGGCTCCGGCATCGTCGCCGTGCTCTTCGCCTTCCTGTACAACTCCGCCTCCGCCCACCAGGAGATCCTCGAGGGCGTCGTCGCCCTCGTCGCCATGGGGATGCTCCTGTTCACCTCCAACTGGATGCTGTCGAAGTCCTCCGTGGAGTCCTGGAACCGCTACATCAAGGACCGCACCGAGGCTTCCATCTCCGACGGCGGCTTCTGGGCCCTGGCCTCCCTGTCCTTCCTGGCCGTGTTCCGCGAGGGCGCGGAGACTGTCATGTTCTACGAGGCCCTGTTCACTATGGACCCCGGCGGAAAGGCCTCCATCTGGCAGGGCTTCGCGGTCGGCGTCGTGCTGCTCGTGGCCATCTTCCTGCTCATCCGCTTCACCAGCGTCAAGATCCCGCTGCGCCCCTTCTTCGCCGTCACCAGCTTCCTCATGGCCGTGCTCGTGGTCATCTTCGCCGGCGGCGGCGCCCACGCCCTGTACGAGGGCGACCTCATCCCCGGCACCTACGTGCCCGGCTGGCCCACCTACGACTACCTGGGCATCTACCCCTACAAGCAGACCCTGGGCTTCCAGGCCTTCATGCTCCTCGTCGTCATCGTCCTGTCCGTCGCCTCCGTGCTGCACCGGCGCCGCAGGGCCGCAGTCGTCGCCGCGGCCGACGCCGGGTCCGACGACGTCAAGTCCTCCGACGACTCCTCTGCGATCGAATCCGACGTGTCCGACGACGACGCCGCAACCGAGTCCGCCGACGCCGTCGCCGGGTCCGACGCCGAGTCCGCCGACGACGCCGAGTCCGCCCCCAAGTCCACCACCGAATGACAGCCTCGCTTCGAGGACCGCTCAACTGAAAAGGAAGCCCATGCGCTCTGTCAAACTCGTCTCCGCCGTCGCGGCCCTGGCCCTGGTCGGCACCCTCGGCCTGGCCGGCTGCGGGTCCAAGGACGCCTCCAACGCCAGTGGCGGCAAGGGCGGTGCCGCCACCGCTGCCGCCGCCACCGACACGGCCAGTGAGTCCGCCTCGGTCGAGGCCACCAACGACTCCGGCGGCAACGCCGGCTTCGAGGAGTACCCCATCGGCAGTGACAAGGAGGCCGAGGGGCAGATCAATGTCGCCCTCGTCTACTTCCAGCCCGTCGATATGGAGCCCGCCGGCGCCGCCGGCCTCAAGGCCTCCGAGTCCTCCTTCCACATGGAGGTCGACGTCTCCGGACTCAAGGACAACACCCTGGGCTACGGCGCGGGCGACTTCGTCCCCGGTCTGACCGTCGACTACAAGATCGCCCTCAAGGACGGCTCCGGCACCCCCGTCACGGGCACCTTCATGCAGATGAACGCCTCCGACGGACCGCACTACGGCGCCAACATCAAGCTGGACCAGGCCGGGCAGTACACCGTCACCATCACCATCCACAGCCCCGAGGAGAACGGCTGGGTCCTCCACGTCGACCCCGAGACGGGCGTCAAGGGCCGGTTCTGGACCCAGCCCATCGAGCTGCAGTGGGACTGGGACTACACGCCCCAGGAGTGGTGAGCCGCCCGCAGACCCGCTGAGGCCGGCCCCGTAAGATCTGCCGCGGCGGCGCGCGACCGATGCGCCGTCGCGGCAGATTCCAGCGCTCAAGGAAGGACAAGTAAGGACCACATGCTCGCGCGCTACGTCTCCGTCGTCGGTGGGGCGACCCTGCCCTTCCTCCTGTACGCGGCCCTGGCCGTCATCCTCACCCCCGCCCTCGTCGAGGGCTGGCCCCGCGCCAGCCGGTGGCGCCTGGCCTCCGCTCTGACCGGCGCCGTCGGCGCCGTCGTCTTCGCGACCCTGCGGACCCTGGCCGTCATCTCCTCGCGCAGCGCCGTGACCATCCCCACCCTCATCACCTGCGTGATCGTCGACGCCCTGCTCCTGGCCGTCCTCGCGATCCTGACCGTGCGCCCGTCGCTCGGCGAGCGGGGCGTCATGCGCGGCCTCACCCAGGTCATCGGCTGCGCCGCCATCGCCATGGCCTTCTTCCGCGCCATCCCCGAGATCATCCTCCAGCTCACCGCCTTCATCGAGCCCGGCGAGTCCACCTTCTCCTCCGAGATGCTGCTGCGCGTCCTGGGGTTCCTGGGCGGATGGGTCGGCGTGGCCATCCTCGCCTTCATCTACTACCGCAGCGCCCGCAGGTCGCCCAGGATCCTCACCCGCGTCAGCCTGCTCGTCTTCACCCTGGTCTTCACCGCCGTCCACGTCCTGGAGCTCATGAACGTCCTGCACGCCACCCACCGGATGCAGTTCCACGGCTCCACCTTCCGCACCATGACCTGGGGCCGGAACAACGCCCAGGGCGTCATCCTCCTGACCGCCGCCGCCGTCTGGCTCGTGCCCATGGCCCTGGCGCTGGTGCGGGCCCTGGGCCGCGCCCCCGCCCAGGACAACCCCGCCCGCACCCGCGCCCTGCGCTCGTCGCGGCGGCGCACCCGCCGCTGGGTCCTGGCCGGCGCGGCGGGCTTCGCGGTGCTCGCCGTCACGCGCACCATCGCCGTCATGAAGGTCAACGAGGTCCCCACCCTGTCCGCCCCCGAGCCCTACGACCTCACCGACGCCGGGGCGCTCATCCCCACGTCCCTCCTGGCCGACGGCCACCTCCACCGCTTCGCCTACGACGCCTCCGGCGGAACCCAGGTGCGCTTCATCGTCATCCTCAAGAACGGCGGCGCCTACGGGGTGGGCCTGGACGCCTGCGAGTCGTGCGGGCCCTCCGGCTACTACGAGTCCGACGGCAAGGTCATCTGCAAGCGCTGCGACGTGGCCATCAACCCGGCGACCATCGGTTTCAAGGGCGGGTGCAACCCGATCCCCATCGACTTCACCGTCTCCGGCGGCACCCTCACCGTCGCCCGGGACGCGCTGGAGTCCAGTGCGAAGGTCTTCGCCTGACATGTTCCTCCTCAGGCTCCTGTACCGCTCCTTCACCCGTCAGCTGCGACGGCGCTCCCTCATCGCGCTGACGGTCGCCCTGTGCGCCTCCATCTGCGTGGCCATGCTCGGAATCGTGCTCGACGTGGGTGACAAGCTCAACGCCGAGCTGACGACCTACGGCTCCAATATCGTCGTCCAGCCCAAGGCGGACGCCGTCGTGTCCAACCTGTACGAGACCGACCGGGACGCGGCGCCCACCGCCCACCTCGACGAGTCCGCGATCCCCAAGATCAAGACGATCTTCTGGGCCTACAACATCGTCGACTTCGCCGCCACCCTCAAGGGCTCCGTCAAGGTCTCCTCCTCCGGGGGCGAGGTGGACGACCTGAGCGTCACGGGCACCTGGTTCAACAAGGACCTGTCCCTGCCCACCGGCGAGACGACGACGGCCGGCGTCACCACCATGCGCTCGTGGTGGACCATGGAGGGCTCCTGGCCCGCCGACGACGCCGACCAGGCCGTCGTCGGCTCCGACCTGGCCGGCCGCCTGGGCCTGAGCGAGGGGGACACGGTCACCCTGACCACGCCGACGGGCAGCCGCCCCCTGACCGTCACCGGGGTCTACACCTCGGGCGACAGCGACGACGACACCCTCTACGCGCCCCTGGCCGTCGTCCAGGAGCTCACCGGCCACATCGGCCAGGTCGACCAGGTCGAGGTCAAGGCCCTGACCACCCCGGAGAACGACCTGTCCCGCAAGGCGGCCCAGAACCCGGCCATCCTGTCCTCCGCCGACTGGGAGACCTGGTACTGCACCGCCTACGCCTCCTCCATCGCCTACCAGATCGAGGAGGCCATCCCCGGCGCCGTCGCCAAGCAGGTGCGCCAGGTGGCCGCCGTCGAGGGCAATGTCCTGGAGAAGACCCAGACCCTCATGATCCTCATGACCGCCCTGTCGCTGGTGGCCGCCGTGCTCGCCGTCGCCTCCCTGACCACCGCCTCCCTGGTCGAGCGCACCGGCGAGTTCGCCCTGCTCAAGGCCATCGGCGCCTCCTCCGCCTCCGTCAACCGCCTCATACTGGCCGAGACCGCGGTCCTGGGCCTGGCGGGCACCGCCGTGGGGGCGCTCGTCGGCTCGGGGCTGGCCCAGCTCATAGGGCGGATCGTCTTCGGCTCGTCGATCACCATGCGCCCCATGGTCTACGTGCTCGTGGTCGCGCTCATATCCCTGGTCCTGCTCGTGGCCACGGCCTCCTCCATGCGCTCCATCCTCAAGATCCAGCCGGCCACGGCCCTGCACAGGAGGTGAGGACCGCCATGACCACCACTCCCGCCGCTCCGCGCCGCCGCATCACCAACCGGCGCATGTTCGTCATCATGCTCGGCCGGGCCCTGGCCCGACGGCGCTCCCGGGCCCTGGCCGCCATCGGCTCCTCCGCCGTGGGGGCCGCCACCCTGTTCTGCCTGGCCGCCGTGTGCCTGGCCATCCCGGCCCAGATGAACGCCCAGATGCGCCAGTTCGGGGCCAATCTCATCCTCGTCCCCCTCCAGGGGGACTCCGGGGCGGCCACGGCGGGCCCCGCGGCGACTCCCTCCGCCGCGAGCGCCGCACCGCATCCCTCCGCCGGCGCCACTCCCAGCGGGAGCGCCGCGGCGATCCCCTCGGGCGGCTCCGCCGCCGCGAGTGCGACGGCGACTCCCTCCGCCGCGGCCGCCACCGCCGCACCGCATCCCTCCGCCGCTGCGTCGCCGTCCCCCGGCGCTGAC
>ERZ772973.575-NODE-575-length-17193-cov-86.1947_pt1 | contig 17193 bp, 10 predicted proteins | sample MGYA00580672_ERZ772973 | MGnify/ENA primary metagenome ERZ772973 (study PRJEB29015, sample SAMEA2737938) | human oral metagenome | biome: human oral; feature: human-associated habitat; material: dental | place: China | collected 2152 ... | reverse complement strand
GCCGGGCGCCCCAACCGTGAGCGCGCCAGCGGTTCCGGCGGCCCCGCTCGTGACGGCGACTCCGCACGCCCCGGGCGCCGTCGCCGCCGTCTCCCCCGCCCCGGGCGTCGCCGGGCCGGGCGCCGCCGATCCCGGACTGATGGCAATGGATCTGACGATCGTCCTGCGGACCCCGGTGGTCTCCTACGAGGTGCCCATGTCCAACGAGGTCCGCTCCCTGGACTTCCTGCGCGGCACCGTGCTCCTGCCCTGGGTGCACCGCCTCCTCGGCCGCGAGTGCGGGGGCGACACCGACGACACCCTGGTCCGCGACGCCGTCGTCAACGGGGACCTCCTGGTCTCCGACGCCGTCGCCGTCGTCGACGACCGGGTCGGCCTGCCCATGCCGCTGGTCCTGTCCAGCCCGAAGGTCGAGCGGCGGGGGCGCGGGTGGATCACGGCCGTCAACCGCCTGCTCGTCGAGGAGCCGGAGGAGGTCCACAAGCCGCTGCGCTCGGGCTACGTCTTCCCCGCCGCGGACGGCGATCGGGAGTGCCCCGCCGCCGCGGACGACGGTCGGCCGGACTCGGCCGCAGTGGACGAGGGTCGGAAGCTCCCGCCCCTCGCCGGATGGTCGGGCGCCCCTCCGCTGACCGGGCGCCAGTCGACGGCGCACGATACCGCCACGGGGGCGGCGAAGGACGGCCAGCTCTTCCTGGTGCGGGCGCTGCCCGCGGGCCTGACGCTGCGCGCGACGGTGACCATGTCCCCGGCGCTGCACGAGCGCGCGGGGGCCCGCCTGGCGGGCCTGGCCGGCAGGGCGCTGGACGCCCGCATCGGGGCGCGCCGCCTGAGCGGGACCTTCGGCCGCGCGCTGTGCACCTTCTCCGCGGCCCGGCCCCTGACGCCCGCCAAACCGGTCGGCGGGGAGACGACCATCTGGTTCACCTCCGACGTCCTGGTGCGCTCCTCGGGCCTGGGGCCGGGCGGGAGCTTCGAGGACCTGCGCGGGGCCTTCAAGCGCGCCGGAGTCCCCATTGAGCTCGTCGACATCCCACCGGGGGAGAAGAGGTTCCGGGCGGGGGTGCGCCACCGCCGCGTCGACTCCTGGTCCGCGGCCAGCCACCAGCCGCGGGCCACCAGGATGGCCGTCCAGGCCGGCTCGGTCCTGAGGATCCGGCCCCTGGCCGACGACGCGGCCCGGAGACTGGCCCGCCTGGCCCTGACCGGCGTGGGCGAACTGCGGGCCCAGGGGTTCGGCCGCTTCGTCGTCGGGCATCCGCTCCTCGAGAGGGAGGAATTCCGCCTGACGCGTCTTGACGCCAAGGACTTCATGGGCCGGGCGGCCCGCACCGACGAGCAGGAGGAGCAGTCATGAGCGTGACCCGCTACGAGCTCACTATCCGTGTGAGGACCGCCTCGCCACTGCACTCGGGCGGCATCGACGAGGTCGTGAACCGCACGGAGGAGGGCCGGGACCGGCAGACCGTCGTGCGCAGATTCGCCCGCGACGGACGCGACCGCCCGATCCTGACCGGACGCTCGGTCAAGGGCGCCCTGCGCGCCGCCTGCCGGCGCTACCTTTCGGGGCAGCCGGACGGCGACGTCGCGACGGTGCTGAATCCCGCGGCCCTGCGCCGCCTGTGGGGCGACGAGGGGAAGAAGAGCGCGTCCGCCCCGCTGCGGGCCGCCTGCCTGACCGTCCACACCGTGGAGCTGTGCCCGGCGGGCGCGGACGGGGCGGTGGGCACTGACGGGGCGGCCGGGGCGGCCGGCGAGCTGCCGTCGCGCATGGGCAACGCCATCGACCGGTACTGGGGCTCGGTGGCCGACGGCGCCCTCTTCGAGCACGAGTACCTGCCAGCGGGAAGGCCCCTGGAGATCGTCATCACCGCGCAGGCGGGCCTGCCCGACGGCGTCGACGTGCCCGCGGGCGCGGTGAAGCCGGCGACCCCGGAGCAGGTCGAGACGCTCTTCGGACTGTTCCTGGGCCTGTTCAGGAGCGAGCGCATCGCCTTCGGCGGGCGCCAGGGCGCCGGCTGGGGGCGGGTGCGGCCCGACGCGCGGCCCGGAGCCGGCTTCTGGACCCTGACCCGGGCCCCGCTGGGGTCGCGCGACGACCTCGTGAACTGGTTGAGCGGCGGCCAGGACATGGCCGGGACGATCGTCCCGGTCGACTGCGGCGGCCCCGACCGGATGCGCATCACCGTCGAGTGGAACAGCCCCACGGGCATCCTCGTGGCCGATCCGCGGATCAGCGAGGCCGAGCTCGAGCGCAAGAGGCAGGAGAAGGAGAAGCGGGAGAGGGCGGCGCAGGAGGCCGGTCGGAGCGGCGAGCAGGGCGACGTCCGCGACGACTACGTCCCCGCCAGGCAGATGCGCACGGACACCGCCCAGGGCGAGCGGCTCGTGCTGCCGGGCAGCTCGGTGCGCGGCGCGCTGCGCTCGCGGGCCTCGCGGATCGCCCGCACGATCCTGGCCGCCCGCCGCGCGCCCGTCGAGGACTGGTCGGACACCGACGTGCACGCCCAGCTGGCCGGCGACCCCGTCCTCGTGCGGGACCTGTTCGGCTCCACCGAGCAGCACGGCGCCCTGACGGTCCTGGACACCCTCGCCGTCCCGGGCAGTTCCAGGCTCATCCCCCACAATGCGGGCGACCGGTGGACCGGCGGCGTCGCGGGCGGGGCCCTGTACGGCGAGGAGGTCCACGACGCGCAGTGGGGGGACCTGACGCTGGAGCTGAATCCGGGCTCGTTCTCCCCGCGGGCGGACGTCAATCGCCGCAGGGCGGCCTGGTGCCTGCTCGGACTCGTCCTGGCCGAACTGGCCGCCGGCGCGCTGCCCCTGGGCAGCCGGGGCACGCGGGGGCTGGGGCAGGTGGAGGTCACCGGGATCAAGGTCGAGGGCGGCCCGAGCCTCGGCGTCGAGGACTGGGCGCTCGCGGCGCCGTCGCAAGACGGCGGAGCCGGGGCCGGCCTCGCCGAGCAGATCCTCGACCGCCTCCGGAGCGTGAATGAGGACATTGCCGCGAGCCCCGGCGCGGGCGACAATTGGACCGGGTGGTCCTCCTACCTGTGCGACCCTGAGGAGGCGCGCGATGAGTGATCGGTTCTCAATGCCGGATCTGAAGCCGGCGGTGTGGACGACCGATGTCGCCCCGGACGAGGACCTCGGGGCGGCCCTGGGCCGGGTCGGGCGCCTGGGCGCGAACGTCCGGGGCATCGCCTACACGACGGCGGGGGCGCGTGCGCTCCGGTCGGTCTGCGACGGGGTCCTGCGCGCAACGGACGGCGAGGTGCCGTGCGAGACCGTGTACGAGCTGCGGCTGTGGTCGGTGATCGCGAAGGACGGGGGCGGGGGCGACGGCGTGCTGGCGCGCGAGCTGCGGTGGCTCAACGGCACCGGGTCGGCGGAGGTCGCCGTCCTCCGGGCCGACGGCGTCGGAGACGGGGCTGCGACCGGGGCGGAGGACTGCTGGTACCGGCCCAACGCCTATCTGCAGCACAGTGACAGCGAGAGGGACCCGCGCAAGATGCCCGCGATGGAGAGCATCGAGGTCTTCATCATCGAGGACGAGTACGGCAATACGGTGTTCGTCGACGAGCTCATGACGGGAGAATGGAAACGCAATGGTTGAGTTCGAACCCTTCCACTCCGCGGTCAACCGGATCCCGGTGCTGCGGGACAAGGCGCAGGGTCTGGCCGAGGACGGGATGCTGCCGGAGGATCTCTTCGCCACCGGCAAGGCCCCGGGGCACGACCACCTGGAGCCCGAGAAACTGTCGGGTTCGATCGATCTGGAGATGATCGTGAGAACGCCACTGGTGTTCGGCGAGCAGACCGTCGATACCAAAGGCCCGAAGGATCGTCATTTCATCGACCTTCCGATGGACGACGACGGCGGTCTCGTCGTGCCTCCCACCATGATCAAGGGCATGATCTCGCGCGCCTACGAGACGCTCACCTGCTCGCGCTTCCGCGTCTTCGGGGACACCGAGGACCGGGAGGGGCAGCGCCGTCCGAAGAGCAAGCACTCGGACCGCCTGACCTACCGCGGCGACCCCGCCAGCGCGCTGCAGCTCGTCCCGTTGCGCCTCGAGAAGAAGAATTCCGACGACGGTTTCACGGCCGCCCTCCTCCAGGGCGACACCATGGTGACGACCGATTACCGTGAGGGCAGTATCACCTATCCCACCATGCGGGCGGCCAGTTTGCAGGCCGGGATGCGGGGGCATGCGAAGCTCTGTCTGAAAGGGGGACTCGAGAGGCTCGAGAGGATGACGCCCCACCTCAGGAAGATCCACTGCCACATGACGCTGTGCCTTCACGGCGACCGCGGCCGGGGCGCCCGCTACGCCTACTGGCAGGTGACTCACATCCAGGACGGCAGCGGCAAGTTCATCGAGGTATTCCGAATCGATGACTCGGTGACCACGATCGAGGACCTGGACAATGTCCCCGGATACGTCTACCGGAGCACCGCCGAGGGGGACTCCCCCTCAAACCTGTTCCCCCGCAAGCACGACGAGAGGGTCTTCTTCGACGTATCTCGCGGCGGGCCGGAGCGAGTCACTGTCAGTGAGGACGTGCTCAGGGACTACCGCATTGTGGTCGACAGCTACATCGCCTATCGCGAGGAGGAGGAGAGACTCAATCTCCCGCTGGACAAGAGGCACCGCCCCAACCGCGCCACCGCAGAGGCCCGTGGCGGGGAAGGGGCGCCCGTCGAGCTCAAGGAGGGCGATCTCGCCTACGCGGTCGTCGAGCGGAATCGCGACGGATCGCACGCCGTCCGCCAGCTCCTGCCGGTCATGATCGGCCGGCGCGCCTACCAGGTCAGCCCGCGTGATCTTGCCAGGGCCCAGGGGATCCTCCCGGTGTCGGATCGCGACGGGGCCACCGCCGCCGACCGGCTCTTCGGCTACGTCGTCCCCGAAGCCGAGGACGGGGCCAGAGGAGGGGACGTCTCGTCTCGGGGACGGCTGATCTTCGGGGCGGTCGACGCCTCACGGGCGAAGATCGGACGCAAGGAGAAGATCCTCTCCCCGCTGCTTCAGCCCAAGACGACATCGGCCCGGCGATTCCTCACCGATTCGGAAGGCAGAACGCCGACCGATGAGAAGGGTTCACCGCTCGCACGGGGCGAGTACTTCTCCTCCGGCCAGTTCCTGGGCGCCGCCGCCTATCCCGTGCACCGCACGCTCGTGGAACGCAAGAATCTCGACGACTCGGGGTTCCCGAGACGGGCGCAGAATAAAGTCGTCCTCGCCGGTCGGAATCAGGACAATATCGGGGTGAGACTCACCGCCAGGTCCTGGGTGAAGATCGGCAGCAGGCTCCGGTGCAGGGTGTCGTTCTCGAATCTGAGCAGGAACGAGTTGACGGCCCTCATCTGGGTGCTCACTCCGAAGAACCTGGTTCCGCCCCGGGAGCGCAATGACGACCCGCGAACGGTCGGATTCCTGCAGATGGGTCTGGGGAAGCCGCTCGGACTGGGCGCGCTCGAGGTGCGCATCGCCGAGGGCGGCCTGCACGTGATCAGCGGGAAGGACCTCGGAGCAGCGTACGAGGACCTGAGCGGATGTCTCGGGGAGAGCGAGTCCCAGACCGAGGTGTCGGAGTACTCGTTCGCCGAGGACGTCAGGGCCGAGCTCGAGCGCCAGCCATGGGTCCAGGCCCTGCAGCGCGCGGCGTTCGGCTACACCGACGGCAAGGAGGTCCGCTACATGTCGCTGGAGGAGAACAAGGCGAACAATCAGACGGACTTCAGGACCGGGAAGCCCAAGGAGCGCCGCGGCCTCTCCCCTCAGGACCTGCACGGCGACGGCTCGCACAGGTGCACTCATATTCCGCCCGATGAGAAACGAGCCCCGCGTTCTCAGGGTCCCCGCCCCCGGTACCGTCGAGGGCGCTGAGACACGATGCCGAATCGAAGCGAACAGCGCAACCAATCCAAACGCAGAACCGATTGGGTCGTCAGAATCCCTTTGTTCTTCGCCTGCATCGCCACCGCAACGCTCGCACTTCTTGATTCGGTCGGGGTGCGGGGTGTCCCTCGGCGGGGGCGGTCGGAGCCGAACCGGCTGATGCTGGAGGTGCTGCTGCGGCCGGCGGGGCGGTATGGCGAACGGGGTGTCATGTTGCAAGTTTGCTGTAAGGCCCTCCAACGCCGACCTTTCCGCATGACCTGGTCGGAAGTTGGCGCGCGGAGGGCTCTGAGGGCCGTCGGTGGCGCTTGGCGTGATTCCGCCACTATGTGCTACTCTGGGCCCGGTGCTGGCCGGTCCGGAGGGGTGCTCCCGGGGCCGGTGGCGCTCCGGGCCCTCGAAGTGGCGTCATACCGCCGCTCCCGAGGGCAGGGGTCAGGGAGCACCACGCACCTGTAGGTGCATTGAGACCTGGTAAAAAGCCTCAAGACGAACTATTTCATCGGCGTCAGGGAGCACCACGCACCTGTAGGTGCATTGAGACCAACGCTCACCATCCTGGTAGCCACTCATTGACTGTCAGGGAGCACCACGCACCTGTAGGTGCATTGAGACTTTGATTTTCCCTTCCCTCCCTCGTTTCGTTCTGTCGTCAGGGAGCACCACGCACCTGTAGGTGCATTGAGACAGTGAGAGTAGAAGTGCCTACCCTCAACAATGCGAGTCAGGGAGCACCACGCACCTGTAGGTGCATTGAGACCTCAGCGCTGGGGGCGTTGAGAGCCGTCCTTGTCGGGTCAGGGAGCACCACGCACCTGTAGGTGCATTGAGACAATGGTGTTGTTGAACATGGTGGTCTTCCTTTCAAGTCAGGGAGCACCACGCACCTGTAGGTGCATTGAGACGGTAAACTTTCTGGAAAGTGGTTTTCCAGACTTTTTGTCAGGGAGCACCACGCACCTGTAGGTGCATTGAGACCAAGGCGAGCTATTTTCATCGGCGGGCTTATGCCCGGTCAGGGAGCACCACGCACCTGTAGGTGCATTGAGACTCATTGCAGCACACGAAAAGTCGCCACTCCAGCCAGTCAGGGAGCACCACGCACCTGTAGGTGCATTGAGAGCACCTCTCCATTGCTGTACCAGTTCACTATCGCGTCGTTGATGGGTGCCTTCGTCTGTGCGCGCATCGGGATCGTGGTCGCGGGGCGCTGCGACCGGAACTCCCAGCGGTCCGCCGCCCCGCCTCATCCCCGCGCGCCGCAATATGGTTCTCCCGCCGGGAGCTCGGCCCCGCCGCAGACATCGGTGAAGCGGATAGCCCGGTGCCTCTTCCGCCGGGACCGGCACGGTCGACACGGCCGCGAGCGGCCGCCCCCGACCTCGTCCCCGGAACTGGTCGCACCGGCGCAAGCGCCGTTGATGACGGGCCGTCCCGACACTCGCATCCGACTCGGGTCCGTGACGTGCGGGCGGGGGTTTGCTACCCTGATTTTCCAGGGCGGAGGAACGTTGTGCGCTCGAAGATGTTCGAACACCGCCGTGCGGCGCCGCCTCCGAATATTCGAAAGGACCCGCGACTGACTCGCCGGGGAGTGCAGTGAAGATGAATTCGGAATCCGTCGGACACCGCGAACAGCCGGATGTCCCGGGCGCCCCGAACGCCCCGAGCACTCGACCTCGCACCTTCCATCGCCGCCGTCGCACCGACGGCCCTGCATTCACCCGCCCGGACCAATACCTCGGCCAGAATTTCTACCCGCTGCGCGCCACCTTCGCCGACCCCGCCGAGGCCACCGCCCCTCCCACCACCGCCGCGGCCACGCCTTTCGAACGCCTCAGCTCGATCGAGGGCCTGGCCGGCGCCTGGCAGATGGTCCTGGTCAGGGACGCCCGCGACGGCCTCCTCCAGCGCCAGACCCGCCTCATCGCCGGAGACCTCGACCGCTTCCTCGCCGAGCTGTCCGCCTCCCTGCGCGAGGGCACCTACCTCCCCGCCCCGCTCCTGCGCGCCGACATCCCCAAGCGCACTCCCGGTCAGACCCGCATCCTGCACATCCCCACCATCCGCGACCGCGTCGTCGAGCGCGCCGTCGTCAACACCATCGCGCACGACGCCGACCGGATCATGTCCCCCTGCTCCTTCGCCTACCGCACCGGCATCGGAGCCGACGACGCCGTCCACCACCTCGCCACCCTGCGCGACGACGGCTACCGCCACGTCCTGCGCACCGACGTCGAGGACTACTTCCCCAACCTCGACGTCGAGGACGCCCTGACGGTCCTCGCCCCCGTCGTCGGCTGCCCGCGCACCATCGACCTCATCCGTCTCATCGCCCGGCCCCGCCGCGCCCGCGGGGAGCGCCGCACCCGCAGCCGCGGCATCGCCCAGGGCTTCTGCTTCCTCGGAGTCGACTTCTCCCGCACCCGCCCGGCCGTCGACCCCCACCATGACATCAAGGGCGCCCCCAACCCCGACGAGGTCGTCTACGTCGGCCGCGACGGCGCGCGCGTCCACGTGAGCAAAGGGCGGCTGATCGTCAGCGGCGCCGACGAGCTCCCGCTCGTCTCCATCCCCCGCAGGGCCGTCAGCCGCATTGTGCTCACCGGCGCCGTCGGGCTGTCCGCCGGGGCCCGCTCCTGGGCCCTGCGCAACGACGTCGACGTCATCTTCCTGTCCCGGCACGGCGGCTACCTCGGACAGCTCTCCGCCCCGCGCGACACCGCCAACGCGCGCCGACTGCTCACCCAGGCCGCCTTCGCCGCCGACGACGGGGCCCGCCTGCCGCTCGCCCGGGCCATTGTCCGGGCCAAAATGCACCACCAGGTCAGCGTCCTGCACCGCACCGGCCGGCGCGACGGCGGCGCCGACGTCGCGGGCGCCTGCGCACTCATCCGCGCCCAGGCCGCCTCCGCCGACGACGCGGCCGACACCGACGAGCTCATGGGGCTGGAGGGCGCGGCGTCGAACGCCTACTTCGACTGCCTGTCGAAGCTCGTGCCCGAGGACGTCGCCTTCCACGGGCGCAGCCGCCGCCCGCCCAAGGACCTGGCCAACGCCGCCTTCTCCTACGCCTACGCGATCCTACTGGCCGAGTGCACCGGCGCCCTGCTCGCCGCCGGGCTCGAGCCCTCCCTCGGCGTTCTGCACGCCTCCACGGACAAGCGCCCTAGCCTGTCGCTGGACCTCATGGAGGAGTTCCGCCCCCTGCTCGTGGACCGCACCGTCATGGCGCTGCTCCGCTCGCGGCGCCTGCGGCCCGAGCACGCCACCGTCTCCGGCGACGGCGAAGGGGTGTGGCTGGACAAGGACGGCAAGAAGGCGCTCGTCGACGGTTACGAGGCCACGCTCCAGCGCCAGGTCAAGGGCGCCCTGCCGGGTTTCGCCGGCACCTGGCGGCGCCACATACACCACCAGGCCCAGCTGCTCGGCCGGGCCATTGTCGAGCCCGACTACAGGTGGAGCGGCGCGTCATGGCGCTGACCGTCGTTCTCGCCTACGACATCGCCGCCGACTCCCGGCGCACCCGGCTCGCCGCCGCCCTGGAGGGCTGGGGGTACCGGATACAGGAGTCCGTTTTCAGTCTGCGGCTGGAGGACGACGAGCTGGGGCAGGTGCGCACGTGCGTCGACGAGATCATCGACGCCGACGACGACGTCGTCCACATCTATCCGCTGTGCGCCGCCTGCCTGGCGCGCGGCGAGGTCCACGGCACCGCCCCCGACCTCGACGACGGCGGCCTGTACCGCGGGGTGTGGTGAAGGGCGGGGCCGGCGCGGGGCCGCGGGGCCGAGCGCGATCCGGTGTCATATCAGGCTGAGGTCGGCCTTGACCCGATCCCAGGGGATGCTCCCCTGGGCGGAGACCTCCGCCCTCGCGGCGCGGGCCGCCTCGATGTCCGCCAGGTCCTCGGCCGCCCCGAGAAGGAGGTCCAGGTCCTCCGCGTCGATCACCGCGGCCACGCGCCGACCCCGGCGCGTGAGGAACACGGGGCGGTGGCGCTCGCGGACCTCGTCGACGACGTCGGCGAGACGCGCGCGGGCGGCCGCGACGGTGAGCTCAGTCATGCCCCACATAATGCGCCCGAAGCACGGTTATGCGCATCTCCGCGTTCCCGGCTCCGCGGGAGAAGCGGGCCCGGGGCGTCACGGCTCGGCCAGGGGCGGGAAGTCGTACCGGGAGTCGAGGGAGTTCTTGCGCGGGCCGATCCGGTGCTTGACCCGGTTCTCCTCGCGGTTCTTGAACCAGGTGATGATCGGCGAGAGCTCGTCCCCGCCGGCCCTCTTGCCGGCAGCGGGGTAGCCGACGTCGCCGCCCCAGCCGTAGGCGGCTCGCACGAAGGCCCGCACCGACAGGCGCTGATTGAAGCCCCGCGGCAGCCGGCTGAGGATTTTACCCAGTCGCTGCTCGGGCGTATCCCGGTCGCTCTTCGGCGGGGGACAGCCCAGGCAGCCCGTGAGGTCCTGATACCCGTCGGCGAGCCCGGCGCCGTCGCGGACGACGACGTCGGTGGCCCGGATCTCGACCGCGCCGAGCCCCAGTGGCTTGCCGAAGCCGAGACGGTGGTAGCCCACGGCGGAACGACTCGCCTTCCTCCGCTTTCCGCTGCGCGGAACGAGTCGCCTCGGCGTGAGCAGCCAGACGAGCACGGCGAGCTCCTCGGCCGTGAGTCCCTCGAAGGCGATGGTCGTGCGGAAGGCGGCGCCGGGGGCGAGGTAGGAGCCGACGGCGGTGTCCCCGGGACCCTTCTCCCCGCTGAGGCGGGCCGCGTGGGGCAAGCCGTCATTCCGGGCGGACAGGAGGGCCCGGTGCGTGGGGTAGACCTTGCGGATGAGCACCTGGTCGGGCTGGAAGGTCTGGGCGCGGGTGAGGGCCTCATCGAGGGCCGCGCCCGTCTTGGCGCGCAGGTAGGGCGCCCCCGTCGAGGGCTTCGGGCTCGCGAGGGTCGGCAGGATCCAGCCCTTGGCATCCCCCTTCGGAAGCCGGAGCCAGCCCTGCTGCCCCGTCGGGAGCGCCGCGGGAGTGACGGGCCGGATGGTGATACGCCCGCGGACGGCGGCGGCTTGGTCGGCGTCCTCCTCCTTCTCGTCGGCGACGAACCCCCACATGCGGTCCGCGGCCGAGGCCTGCCCGCGGGTGCGAGCCGGGGCGACCCCGGCGGCCTCGGCGAGTTCTGCGGGAGAAACAGATCCGGGAGCGGTGCGTCGTCCGACCTGGGAGGGGGTGAGGCCAGCGATCTTGCCATCGTCAATGGAGGCGAAGAGGGGCAGGCCGGGGTCGCTGCCGGCGAGTTCGATAAGGCGGGCCCTGATCGCATCGCGGTCGGCGCCGAGGCCGGGGGCCTTATCGCCGTTGATAATCGTGTCCACGAGCCACGTGTTGGGCGCGTCCGAGGTGCGGGTGTCCGAGTCCAGGTCGATCCGCGGCAGTCCCGCCGCCTTCCTGCGATCCTCGCGGCGCTTGAGAGCGCGGATGTTCTCGATGTAACTGTGGACGACCTCCACGAGACCGCTAAGAACCTCCTCGGACACGGCCAGATAGGTGGGACGAGGATTCACGTCGAAGAAGATGAACTCGTTGTATTTGGTGTCGATGAGCGGATCCGCGCCCGGAGGCGTGAGCCGGACGACGACTCCGTCCGCCCGGTCGAGGATCTCGATCGGGCGGCCGCGCGTCCCGCAGAAGCGCTCGCCGCAGATGTCCTTGACGATGAATCGTTTGGAGTCGTAGAACTTCTCCAATTGGGCGCTGAAACTGATCTGCTTCAGATGCGGGGCGACTCGCCGCAGCTCCTCGAGGCGGGCCTCCGCCGCCTTATCCGAACCCTTTCTGCGTTTGTCCCGCTTCTTCGAGTTGTGAGCGCCGGAGTAGAGCCGTTTACCTTCGGCACTGAAGATCGCCGTGGCGGAGGTCAGGCTATCGGGCAGGACGGCCGCGCACACGTAGGCCGGCTTCAACCACTCCCGGGCGTTCCTCGGCGTCTTGTTCCTGCCGAGCATGACGCGGGCCCGCAGGCCAGCACCCCTCTCGGCGGGCATGAGCAGCACCGGGTAGAGGACCGTCGCCTCCTGGGTGGTGCGCCGATGGGTGAGGACGTGGTCGTGCGGGCCGAAGACTCGCATGCGGGAGGCGGTGACTGCCTCATAGGCGGAGGAGAGGACCCCCTTGAGGGCGGTGACCGGGATCGTGGCGTCCTCCCAGGTCCGGGCGCCTTTCGGGTCTCCGCTGCGGGAGGCGACGACGACCCTGCCGTCAGCGGTCTGCTGTCCGGGGATCGTCGGGGAGGCGGCCACGATCTTGACGGCGAGCTCCCCGGACAGGCGGCCAGCCGCCAGATGGTCGTGCCCGGAGGGGACGTCGTCCTTGTAGAGGGCCGAGTTCGGGCCGTTGCCATCGCACGGCTCGCGGATCGCCGGGATCCCGTTGTAGGCGTGGTGCCATGTCATGAGAACAGTGTAGGACGGCAGATAGTCATAAGGAAGTCAAGACGATCTGAACGCCGATGATCATAGGTGGCGACGAGTCGGATCGCGTATCGCAAATACCTTGTTTCAGGCACGAGGGACATTGGGCACCTTCGGGGATGTCTTTATCGGCGTTCCCCCTGAATGGGATTCCTTCCGGCCAGACTACGTGGGAGTCGCACGATCTGTAGCGAATACGAAACAAGGAAGGCTCAATACGCCTACAGGCGCGTGGTGCTCCCTGACTTGACTATCTTTATACGACTACGGTGGCTCTTGCTGCGTCTCAATGCACCTACAGGTGCGTGGTGCTCCCTGACTCGTAACCACGCCCTCGTACACGTGGTGAACAGAAGGGTCTCAATGCACCTACAGGTGCGTGGTGCTCCCTGACCCCCATCTTTAAGTCCGACGACGACCGCCGCCGCGAGTCTCAATGCACCTACAGGTGCGTGGTGCTCCCTGACGGTGTCTTCTCAGGCCTCGGCGGCCTGAAGGGCTGACGTCTCAATGCACCTACAGGTGCGTGGTGCTCCCTGGCCCCGGGAGGGGCGGCCCAGACTGCACTTTGCCTGTATGTCTCAATGCACCTACAGGTGCGTGGTGCTCCCTGACCCCTGCCCTCGGGAGCGGCGGTATGACGCCACTTCGAGGGCCCGGAGCGCCACCGGCCCCGGGAGCACCCCTCCGGACCGGCCAGCACCGGGCCCAGAGTAGCACATAGTGGCGGAATCACGCCAAGCGCCACCGACGGCCCCCAGAGCCCTCCGCGCGCCAACTTTCAACCAGGTCATGCGGAAAGGTCGGCGTTGGAGGGTCTTGCAGCAAACGTGTAACGTGACACCCTGTTCGCTATACCGCCCCACTGGCCACAACAGCACCTCTAGCACCAGCCTCGGTGGCCCCGACCGACCCCGCCGAGGACGCCCCGCACCCGACCGAGTCCGACGCGACCACCCCCGCCCCGACCGGAATTGCCCCGTTCCCCGATCGGTCCAGCGACCCCGGACGCGATCCCCATCGGGAAGGTTATTCGGGAGAAGAAGCCGCCGTCCACCACGAAAGTCGCAGCCCCGGGGCACCTCCTCGGCCGCGAGCCGCAGGCCCTTCAGAGCCCGGGGAAGAGCTGGCGAACATCTCGCCGAACTCACCATCGGTCAATCCCGTGGTATAACTTCATGGCGACGCCCCGCTCCTTCCGAACTCATGCGAACACTCATTCCGCACCCATAATACCCCACGGGGGCGAGCCACCACCATATCGCACTCTAGAAATCCCCAGGCACCCCCAGAACAATCTTTCAGACGTCGAGAAGATTATTCTCGGGCGCCCGCGGCCGCCCTCGGGGGACCGCTCCCCACTCCCCCGCGCCGCCGACTCCCGGTCCCCTTCGACCCGGCGCCCGCCGATCTGGTACACATGCACCCAGCCGCCCCGACGGACACCGGCGCCGACCCGGCGCCCCGACCGCCGTCGGGCGTCCCGCCGACGGGCCGACGGCCCCGCGGCCGGCGCCCGTTCCGCCGCCCAGGAAAGGACCGATGACCATCATCGACACCGTGCTCGCCGCCACCACCTGGAACGACCTGCCCGGCTACCCCCGCGACGCCCGGGGACTGCGCCGGCTCCAGCGCGAGCTCCACCCCGACGTCAACCCCGACCCGCGGGCCGCCGACGCCTTCGCCCGCGTCGGGGTCCTCTTCGACGCCCCCGACGTCGTCGTGCACCTGGCCCGCGGCCGCAAACGCTCCGGCGCCATGGAGTGGGACCTGGGGGCGGGCAACGAGGACCTGGCCGCCACCGCCGTCGTCGCCGCCCGGGACGTGCTGCGCCAGCCCAACCCCGACGGCTCCGCCCCGACCGTCCAGTGGGTCCCGGCCCCGGCCGTCTCCGGGCACGTCCTGACCTCGACCCACGGCCCCGGGTGGTGGCCGCTCACCGACTTCCCCGCCCTCGACGCCGCCACCGCCGCCTGGGTGTGGAACCGGCTGCTCGCCGTCATCCACCTGGCCGAGCGGGCCGGGTGGATCCACGGCGACATCGCCCCCGGCGTCATCGCCCTGGACCCCGTCGAGCACGGACTGCGGCTGGACGGCTGGTGGACCGCGGTCAGATCCGGGCACCGCCTCGTCGTCGCCCCTACCTCGGCCACGCCGCCCGCCTACAAGGGCGGCAAACCGGCCGACGTCCGCCTGTCCCTGGCGCAGGCCGCGTCCTCGCTCCTGGAGCGCTCCGCGCCCTCGCCGAAGATCAAGAATCTGCTCCTCCAGACCAGCCTGCGCCCCACCGGCCTGCCCGAAACGCTCAAGCGCACCCGCACCGCCCTGCACACCGACTTCGGCCGGCGCGCCTGGCACGAGCTCGCCGCGCCGAGCGCCGTCGCCATCTGACCACCGATCCAACCGCACCAGCACAGCAAGGAGACACGAATGGGATCCGGAACCTGGTCCTCCGCCACCTACAGCGCCGTCTCCGGCGCGAAGATCCGCGCGGGGGCGACCTTCGACTACTCCGCCCGCGCCACCGGCGTGCACGAGAAGCTCGACCCCAAGCGGCTCAACGCCGCCGGCCAGAACATCCGCGAGTCGCGCGACTCCGACGAGCACCCCGCCTCGACGCCGATCATCGTCGGCTTCGACGAGACCGGCTCCATGGGCCGCATCCCGCGGCTCGTCCTGACCAAGCTCAAGACCCTCTTCTCCCTGCTCGTCGACAAGGGCTACGCCACCGACCCCCAGATCGCCGTGGCCGCCTACGGCGACGCCGCCATTGGCGAGCGCGCCCCGCTGCAGATCAGCCAGTTCGAGTCGGACAACCGGATCGACGACAACCTCGACCTCATCTTCCTCGAGGGTCTGGGCGGCGGCAACAACGGCGAGACCTCCAACCTGCTGCTGTACTACGCGGCCACGCACGTGAGCACCGACGCCTTCGACAGGCGCGGCCGCAAGGGCCACCTCATCATCATCGGCGACGAGCGCCAGGTCCCGCTGACCTCCGAGATGATCCGCACCTACGTCGGCGACGAGCAGCCGCTGCTCGAGGACATCTCCTTCGAGGGCATCGCCCGCGCCGTCACCGAGAAGTGGGATGTGTGGATCCTGCTCATCGACAACGCGGCGGCCCGGATGCAGCACAGCGAGGCCTTCTACAGCGACCTGTTCGGCCCCGACCACGTGCTCGTCGTCGAGGACCCCGACACCATCGCCGAGACCATCGCCGCGCTCATCGGCTACGCCGAGGGCCGCGACGCCGCCGCCATCGCCGACGACCTCACCGAGGCCGCCGGCAAGGAGGTCGCCGTCCGCGTGGGCCGCGCCCTGGCCGGCGTCGGCGACGGGCGCGGCCCGACGGCGCTGCGCTGACGCCGCGGCCCGACGGCGCCGTCGGCCATGCGGGAGGACCCGATCGATATCGTCGTCGGCCTGGGATGGGGCGACGAGGGCAAGGGCGCGACCGTCGACGCCCTCGTCGCCGCCCGGGGCGTCGGCAACACGCTGCGCTTCAACGGCGGGCACCAGGCCGCCCACAACGTCATCGCCGACGGCGTCCACCACACCTTCTCGACCTTCGGGTCGGGCTGCCTGGCCGGGGCCGCCTCCTGGATCGGGCCGCGGTGCACCATCGACCCGCTGGCCGCCGTCAACGAGCAGCGCGCCCTGTCCCGGGCGCTGGCGGGCGGGGGCTGGGACGGCCGATCGGGAGCCCCGGATTCCCGGGCCTGTCCCCCGGCTCCCCCGGATTCCGGAACCGGCCGACTGGACCCCCCGGGCACGCCGGGCTCCCCGGATCCCCCGGGCTCCCCGGACCCCCCGGGCACGCCGGGCGCACCAGACTCCCCGGACCGCCGCCGCCCGACCCCTCCGCCCGCGCCCAGGGTTCGCGTCCACCGCGACGCGCTGATCACCACGCCGCTGCACGTCATCGTCAACCGGGCGCGCGAGTCCGCCCGCGGGCCGGAGCGCCACGGGTCCACCGGGACCGGATTCGGCGAGACCATCGCCTACGCCCACCGGGGCTTCGCGCCGCTGCGCGCCGGCGACATGGGCGACCCGGACCTCATCGCCGACCACCTCGCCCGGTACGCCGAGCGCAGCGACCTCATCGAGAGCGTCGACGCCGACTGGCTGACCCGCATGGCCCAGGACCTGCGGTCCTGCTTCGCCCGCGTCTACGACGTCGTGACCGACGAGGAGCTGCTCGACATGATCGCGACCGGCGACGTCGTCATGGAGGGCGCCCAGGGGCTCATGCTCGACCAGGACCTCGGCACCCACCCGCACACCACCTGGTCCCGGACCACGCCGGCCTGGGCCGTCGAGCTGTGCGAGCGCGCCGGCGCAGGCCGCCGCGTCCGCGTCGTCGGCGCCATGCGCACCTACGCGACCCGCCACGGGCGCGGGCCCCTGCCGCACGAGGCCGACCTCGGCGTCGTCGAGGCCCACAACACCACCAGCCGGTGGGCCGGGGAGTTCCGCACCGCCCCCTGGGACGCCGAGGTGCTGCGCTACGCCCTGGACCGCGTCCGGCCCGACGTCATCGCCCTGTCGCACCTGGACGTGTTCGACGACGTGCTCATGTCCGCCCCCGGCGAGACGGTCGGGCTGCCGCCCGTCCTCATCTCCGCCCACGGCCCGGACCGCCGCGACCGCACCCTGGCCGGCTGACGGCCTCGCCGTCGGCGACGTCGGCGGACGGGAGGCGCCGCCGGACGCCACCGGACAGGAAGTGCTGCGCGGGCGAACTGGAGCCGGCCTCGCCGTTTTTCGCGAGCGCGCAGGTTTCCAGTCGAACGCGCACCTCCCAGCCGCGCGTTCGACTG
>ERZ772973.566-NODE-566-length-17330-cov-11.3983_pt1 | contig 17330 bp, 12 predicted proteins | sample MGYA00580672_ERZ772973 | MGnify/ENA primary metagenome ERZ772973 (study PRJEB29015, sample SAMEA2737938) | human oral metagenome | biome: human oral; feature: human-associated habitat; material: dental | place: China | collected 2152 ... | reverse complement strand
ATCATAAGCCACTAATCCCGAAGGAGGGGATTGAAGTTTTATGGTAAAAAGTCCAGATCTACTAAGTAAGAAAGTTAGGCGTCGCGAGATGCTAGAGTTTGCAGGAATCGGTCTAGGAATATTGGCCGCAGGAGCTTGCGCTGAAGAAACTGGCTCCGCAGGGCCAGCCAACCCAACAGCCGACACAAAACCCGTGCCGAGGCCAACTCCTGAAGCAGCAACGCCGACACCCGTAGAAACCGCCAAGCCGGTAGAGCAAGAACCTTTGCCAGACCCTGAACGGCTTATCTCGCGCGAAAGAGCAGAGAAATTATTCAAATTTCCAGACTGGAAAAGCGCGGTCGCCGAGGCCGGAAGCGAAAAAGCCGCTGCCGACAGCATAGCTGAAAAACTCAGGGGTATGGTAGACGGCATTCTTAACCCTCTATCCTTAGTTAGCGAAGAGGATCGTGCAGAGCTAGGGCTAGGGCAGCGCATTCAGAACGAAGAACTAAATAATTTCTGCAAAAATCTCCAAAAACGTGTCACGGAACTATTTCTAGAACTTACGACGGTCGATCCTGCCCAGGGGTCTATACCAGAATCTATGGCATGGCTTGCTAAAAGAGGAGGAAATAACACTTTAGTAGCTCTGACCCAATGCGGCAATCCTGAATCGCTAAATGGAGACCCATTGTTCTCCAGAACTGTTGAACGCGAAGATGATTTAAAGGGAGAAGGAAAAGTATTGTATTTCACCAATTCTCCAACCCAACCGCATAAAATAAGAATCGGGACCTCCTTTGTCATGAGAGACAACCTAAACCCAGAGCCTGACTCAACTGCTTGTCAAGCGTTAGATAGAAAGATACAAGAAGATAGCGAAGCCAGCGAAAGCAAGTTTTTCGTATTTGACTTCACACCACCGGAAAAAGAAGGTCCTATGAAACTGGTAGATTTCAGGATAAAGAATTCAGTCAACGAACCATAACAACTGAGTTGTAAGTTTATATACAAGAGAAAGGTCAAAAATCTTATGATAACCCCCGAAAATGTTAGTCGTCGTGATATGCTGTTGTTGGGTCTTGCTGGTATCGGAACGCTAGCAACAACAGCTTGCACTGAAAATTCTACAATGCAAACTAGTCCCGGCAAAATACAAACACCAACAGAAATACCAACAAAGATAAGAATACCAAGTGCTTCAGAGCTCTTATCAGATAGAGAAATGAGAGAGGCATTTAAATTTCCGAATTGGCAGACAGAGCTACAAAATGCCGTCAACGGAGGACATAGCGAAGAAAAGATTGGCGACAAATTGGCTGCTTCTGCTACTAGCATGTTGAACTTTCTTGCAAACCCTATGCTACATGTTGACAAAGAAATCGCCGAACAATTGAAGCGAGCTAGCCTGGAAAAAGATTCAATAGAAAAGTTCGCTGAAGATCTCCAAGAACATGTTGCATTAGAATTCACTAACACAGCAATAGTTGACCCTAACGTGGTAGAAATAAAGAGGTTCCTAGCATGGATAAACAACCGAGGCATTAAAGATACTGGACTATTTTTAAGCCAGGAGTGCGGCTCCGTTGGGAAGTTGACAACAGGAGACCAATTCTACAGAACATTCAAACTCGCGGATGGCAATACAGAATATGGCGTAGATCCAAACTCAAACCGAATAGTAACTTTCAAGATGTCTACAGAGAGTAATTTGAGTCCAAGCAAATGCGAAGAATACTATCGGGCACTAGAGCCAGAAACAGAAGAAAATAAAATCACATTAGTCTTTGAACAACCACGCAGAGATGATTATTATACGCCTATGCGTATACAAAAAGCATACTTTAATAGAGTGTAGTCTAATATTTGCATAAAAGTACAAGCGCAAAATACCAGTCAAAATGGCTGGTATTTTATATTGTATATTGATAAACTATATAGTAACCATGAGAGTAATAAAAAAAATAATCTTAATATCTCTAGCCGCTATTATATCATTGACATCAGTGGTAACAATTCTGTCTCGATCTACTACGGCAAAAAAAGGCGACCCTATCTATACTAGGCAGTCGATAGAAAATGAGGGCCAAAGACGTTTGAAATTAAACACACTCGCCGCATGTTTTGAGATACAAATCGGAAACTCTAGAGATTATTACGTATCTCAACTCACGCCAGAAAAAGGTGACCTAGTGTCGCTACCTGGTCGACAGTTTTTTACTGGACAAGTGGCTGCAGGCTTTATTGACGAAGACAACGGTGACATGAATTGTATAAGTTATCATTACGAGACCATAATAAGCCTTTTGCACGACGCAGGCTGGCAAGGCGCCACTCTTTTTAGTATTTTCTGTGGCATGGGAGAAGATTATATTAATGGAAAAGAAAAAGCCTGCAGCGGAGAACTAACAAGTGGCGACTATGTAGGTATCAAAGAACACAACATAGCAAACGCCATAGCAGCAGTCGCCCCGCTGAATGAATACGCCTACTATTTAGGGTATCAAGCACTTAGCAGCAAGATCATGTGCGGCGGATTCACAGACATGGGAATCGTTGGTACAGACATCCAGTCTACCGACATAAATTCAAGTACAGATGCTACGGTTCCTGTCTTTATATACAATAGCACAACACAACTAGGCACTACCGAAAACCATGTATATAGACTCAATAATCCAGATAAAAAAGTGTCTCCTTTTAATCCTACAGAAAATGGAGTTTTAAAGCCTATGGCATGGTCGTGTAAAACTATTGCAGCTGAATACATGTCTAGGTGGCTTAAGGATTATAAATTGTACAAAGAATCATCGAAATCAAACCCGGCTATAACAGTCCCCGGCACCCCGTACGGATCATGTGATGATGAATATAAAGATAATCCAGAATTGTACGCAGCCTGTAAAGATGGGTTCGAACATGCAAGTCAAGGTATACAATACTGCCACGAAAAATATCCCTCCCGACAGCCTGACGGTTCTGTTATCGTACGAGAAGATCAAAGAGCTTGTCTTATGGGTGTACAAAGCGGATCTTCAACCACATCACAACCAGCAAACCCTTCAGCAGAAGACCCCGTCACAGATCCAACTGCTAGCGCAAATCCATCAGGAACCACACCAGAGGAGGAAGACCAGGAAAATTGCAAAATCGACTATATTGGCTGGGTAATTTGCCCAGTCGTCAATACTCTAGCCAGTATGTCCGAGGGGGCACGCGCGAGACTAGTCAAAATGTTAACTGTTGATACAAAAAGCATTCTAGGCGATACTTCCGAGGGCTCTGTCTATTCGTATTGGTCGAAGATTCGCGATTATGCGAATATCTTATTCGTCATATTCTTTTTATTCGTTATCTATTCGCAGATAACTGGGTACGGTTTAGACAATTACGGCATCAAACGCATGCTGCCAAAATTAATAGTAGGCGTAATCGCAGTTAATATATCATTCTATATATGTGGACTACTAATAGACTTGTCGAATGTCGTTGGGTCAAGCGCTTTCAATTTCATCTCGACCGCTGCTGTCGGTGATATGCCAGCAGGAGATTGGAATGATAGCGACCAAGGATGGATTAGCAGCATCGCAGCTGGTGCTCTATTGTTGACGGTAGGATATTTCGCGCTAGCAACAGTGATTTCGGTATTGCTATTTGTGGTAATTACGGCAGTGACTACGATTTTCTTGCTGGGCGTACGAGAGGCTATCATCATCCTATGTACCGTGATATCACCGCTAGCATTTGCCGCGATGATAATGCCAAATACCGAAGGTTTGTATAAAAAGTGGTGGAATGTCTTTAAGGCCTCCCTAATGGTGTTCCCGATGGTGGGGCTAGTGTATGGAGCTAGTAATTTAGCAGCAAGAATTCTTGGCGCTAGTGTTGAGAAAAATGATTTTATTTTGAAATCTGTCATTACTCTGTTGATATTCGCACCACTGCCAGTAGTACCGAAACTAGTCAAAAGTGCTGTCGAGATAATTGGCATCGGCGGACTGGTAGCTGGAGCTGAAAAATGGATGAATAAGAAGCGAGGTGCGATGACCGACAAGGTTGGTAAGTGGAGAGAGAATAAACTCACTAGCCAGTTTGGTAAGCATCGCCGCGAAAAGGCGCAGCTTAGGAACGCTCAGATACGTGGCGGCACTTATCGAGGTAGAGGAGGGTTTGTCAACCCTAGAAACTGGCGATCAGGAGCCAACAGAAGATTAAATGCCATGAGCGGTGATTTCGGCCAGAAGCGCAAACTAGCCGGCTCTGCAGCAGCATTAGCGGAAGACAACGAACGTATGAAGGCTGCCAACGCCTGGATCGCTGACAACAATATGTCGTCTGATCGCCTGGCCGAGATAGCCACCGGCTTCACTAGAAATGCAAAAGGCGATATAGTGCCAGTAGACCTGAAGGGTATATCATCATATCAACGGCGCGCCGCCATGCAGGCTTTAGCTCCACATATGACCAGCAAACAAGCATCCGACCTGGCTGAAGCTTCGGCATCATTCGGGGACGCCTCGCTGCAAAAAGAAGCCGCCAACGCTATCGCTGAATCTGGTGCCAAGAAAGCGCCGTGGTTAGGCGGTAAGCAACTAGAAGCTATCAGGCAGGGTACTTATAACGAAGAAGAAGCTATGGGAGATTATATCAAGAACAAAGCCAGCGGTTCAGGCCTAGCTAACGCAGATGCAGATGCCGTCAGGAGGATGGTGAAGTTTTCAACAGACCAAGCTCGCCATAATGCCGATAACTCCTACATGCAATCGCTGATGAATGCCCGGGCGTCATTAGAAAATGATCCCAAGACAGCTGGTACTGTTCCAGCCTCGGTACGCGCGGAGATTAATAAAATTCCTCCTATGCCGCGGCAGCAAGCCCATGGCGCTAGCAGTAGTGCTAGCAACGGCCAAGGTCAGCAGAATCCTAGTGGTAGTTCTAACAGCGGCAGCGGCAGTGGTGGTCCCAGCCCTAGAAGCAGCACCCCGCCGCCAAACCCAGGTCCAGCACCAGGCCCTAGCGGCGGTAGCCAAGGCAATCCTAGTGGTAGCGGACAAAATCCTCAGAATTCTACACCGCCACCAAAACCTAGCACTCCTAACTCTAACTCTAGCTCTAGCAGCGATTCTAGCAGCAGCTCTAGCGGTTCCAGTAGTAGCGATGACAGTTCTAGCTCCTCTGGAGGGGGGGATACGACGACGCATAATGGGCAGACGTTTACCCAGACTAGCAGCGGGTTATACATACCGAAGCACTAATAGCTGCATCATAAAAGTATTTTATGCGCTATAATAAGCAGTATGGCAGAATATAAAGTCGCACAAGACGTCGAGGCAGAAGACAAGCTGATCGGGCCGTTTAGCTTCCGGCAGTTCATCTACCTGATAATTGCTGCTGTTGCTGTCGCTTTAGCTTGGGGATTGGGTCAGATATTTGTCGGTTTGGCAATTATTCCTTTGCCAGTTATCATATTTTTCACCGTGTTGGCGCTGCCGTTACGCAAGGATCAGCCGATGGAGATCTATGTAGCAGCTATTATCTCTTATAGGTTGAAGCCGCGCAAGCGCGTCTGGTCGCCCGACGGTATCGAATCGCTGATCGAGATAACCGTACCAAAAGCCGTCGACGAGCATCTGACAAAGGACCTATCGCAGACGGAGACCGAAAAGCGCCTGTCATACCTAGCAGATATCGCCGACACCAAGGGTTGGTCGATCCGCCATACCACCGAACCAACCCCGAACAGTTCGATGGTGTCAGACCAATATTACGCAGCTCAGCAGACAGTTGGCATGCTCGACGAAGACGGCAGTGTCGCCAGAAAGTTCGACGCTATGATTTCGCGGGCAGACCAAGAGCGCCACGACCGAATTATCCAAAATATGTATTATCAAGCGCAGACGCAAGCGCCAACACCGCAGCCGACGACTAACCAGGCGGCACCGCCTCAGGCGCCTCAAACCTTTGATAATAACGATATTGGTGATACGACCGCGCAAAACGATGAACATTTACCAAAATTCAACCCTTACCCGACCATTCACCAATCAGTTATCCAGCCTACGAGCCAGCAAAGCAGCACAACCGCCAACAGTCCTATTCAAGCTAGCTCAACAGAGCCAACCAAGCCAGCCGAACCAACAGCAAACACTAGCGCAACAGCGGCTTCAGATGATATAATTAGTTTAGCTAATAATAGCGGCTTGTCGATCGCCGCCCTGCAGCACGAAGTAGATCGAGTCAAACAGAAGAAAGAAGACAGCGAAGTATTCATTTCGCTGCGCTAGGCAAAGAAAGGAGTGGGGGTGCCGCCAAACAATTTACCGCCGAATCAAGCACCAATGCCAGCGCCAATGCCGCCGGCTATTGCTGGTTCTGAGCAAAATATTGCGGCACCAGGCAACCCCGCTGGCAATCCTGGCGCACCATCATCGACCGATCCGAAAAAGGACAAGGGCAAAGAACAGCCAAAGGCCACTAGCACCCAAAATTCCCTGATTTTTTCAGAATTACGCGACAGTATGGTGGTGATGAACGACGGATCGTTTCGCGCTATTGTTGCTTGCAAATCAATCAACTTCGACCTGATGAGCTCGCGCGAACGCGACGGCGTCGAGCTAAGCTATCAAGATTTCCTCAATGCTTTGTATTTTCCAATCCAGATATTCATTCGCTCGCAGCGAGTCGATATCGGCCCGTATCTCGATAAGCTCGACGCTCTACGGCGCGACCAGGACAACATGCTACTGGGCGTGTTGATGGACGATTATATCAACTTTATCGATGTTTTATCGCAAGAAGCTAACATCATGGACAAAAGCTTTTTCGTGGTCATTCCGTATTTTCCGACCGGCGACGTTACCAATATTGTCCAGCAGAGCAAGGGGATATTCTCGATATTACTTGGTAGCAAAAAAGAAAATGTCACCAAAATCGACACCCAAACCTATGCCAAAGCCAAAGAAGAAATCAAAAATCGCGTCGATTCGGTGATCGGCGGACTAATGCGCGTCGGCGTTTATTCTATTCAGCTCAATACCAAGCAGCTAGGCGAATTATATTACAATATATATAATCCAGATACAGCTGTACGAGAGCCGCTTGACGACTTTGGCGATGTAGCGTCGCTATACGTCCGCAAGGGCGAAGGTAATAATCCATACACCCGCGAGGAGGTTAGGTGATGGCCCGCAAGAAAAAGATGGATCCGCTAGATATCGCCGCCCAGCAGCGCGAGCGCGAGCAGGCAGAGGTCGAACAAGCTTTCCTCAAGGGTATGACCACGCTGCGCGACTTAATCGCGCCGAGCAGCCTCGAAATCCATTCGGCTTATTTCCGTATCGGCACCAAATACGGCCGAACTATGTATGTCTACGGTTATCCGCGCCGGTTGTATACGGGCTGGCTATCGGGATTAATTAACATTGATCAAGTCCTCGATATCAGTATGTTTATTTATCCTGTTGATACAGCGATTGTCCTCAAAAACTTGCGCAAAAAAGTTACTCAGCTAGAGGCCGATATGGCGATTAATGCCGAAAAAGGCAAGACTCGCGACCCAGCCAAAGAAGCCGCTCTGCAAGATGCCGAAGAACTGCGCGACGAGCTGCAGGTCGGATCAGAGCGCTTTTTCCGCTACGGCCTGTACGTGACGATTTACGGCGATAGCTTAGAGGAATTAGGCTACGTACAGCACTCGATCGAGACATTTTTCGGGCAGATGCTGGTTTATAGCAAAACCGCCTCTAGCCAGCAAGAACAAGGCCTCAACAGTACGGTGCCGCAAATGAGCGACCAGCTGCAAATTCGCCGCAATATGAACACTGGCGCCGTCAGCACCAGCTTTCCGTTCACTAGCGCCGACTTAACCCAAGAAAATGGTATCTTGTACGGCATCAATATGCACAACAACGGCCTGGTGATTTTCGACCGCTACACGCTAGAGAACGCCAACATGGTAGTATTCGCTAAGTCTGGCGCCGGCAAGTCGTTTACTGTCAAATTGGAAGCTTTGCGCAGCATGATGATGGGCGCCGATATCCTGATTATCGACCCGGAAAACGAGTACCAGCGGCTAAGCGACGCTGTTGGCGGCAGCTATATTCGGCTCAGCCTCAGCAGCGACACGCGAATTAATCCTTTTGATCTGCCAAAAGTTATCGATAACGAAGAAGCCGACGACGCCTTGCGCGCTAATCTAGTGACGCTGCACGGGTTGCTGCGGCTGATGCTGGGCGGAGCTTCGGCTAATAGCGCTGGTATCGGCTTATCGCCATCCGAAGAGGCCGACCTCGACCAAGGCTTGATTGACACTTACGCTCGCGTCGGCATCACTAGCGATCCACTGACGCACACTTCGGTACCGCCGACAATGGGCGATTTATATGACACTCTGTTACACATGGGCGGTACCGGCCCGCAGTTGGCGCAGCGCCTGCGCAAATATACCACCGGCACGTTTGCTGGTATCTTTAGCCAACAGAGCAATATTGATATCAACAACAATATGGTGGTCTTTAATATTCGCGACCTCGAGGACGAATTGCGGCCGGTGGCCATGTATATCGTTCTTAGCCATATTTGGAATATTGTCCGTACCCAGCAGAAAAAGCGCATGTTAATCGTCGATGAGGCTTGGCAGCTGATGAAATATGACGACTCGGCGAACTTTATGTTTAGTTTAGCCAAGCGCGCTCGTAAATATTACTTAGGACTGACAACCATCACTCAGGACGTCGAGGACTTCATGGGCAGCAAAATGGGCCGCGCCATTGTTTCGAACTCATCAATGCAGTTACTACTAAAGCAATCGTCGAGCGCTGTCGATGTGCTAGGCGATGTCTTCAAATTAACCGAAGAAGAACGCAAGCGCCTAGCTAACTTCCCAGTCGGACAGGGGTTATTCTTTGCCGGGCAGAATCACGTTCATATCCAGATTGTCGCCAGCGACACCGAAACTGGCTTGATTACCACCAACCCGCAGGCAACACTACAACAAGCCGCCGCAGCCGCTGCCGAGGAGCAGACATAATAGCTTAAAAAGGTTATAATAAGATTATGCCGCTAGGTACAAGAGAAAGACCAGACACCAGCCGAGACAACGCCGACGACTTTGACCAGTGGGAGCGTCAGATGCAGCCATCCACAGACCGAGGCCATGCCGACGATTTCGATGCCTGGGAGCGCGAAATGTCGCCGAGCCAGGCGCACTGGGATGATACCGTCAGCCGAAATCTGTCGAGGATGGAGAACAAAAAACCAGCCAAACGCGGCAACGAAGCGGCTAGCGGTAGCGGTAATAGCAGTGGCGACGCCGGCGGCAATATCAATAACAAAGAGAAGCAGTCGCAGCAGCAAGACGGCTGGCGCGATAACACCTCGAGAGACTTAAACAAGCCTAAAAAGGGCAAGGGTAAATCAGGCGGCTTTTCGGCTATGAATAAGCTCAAACGATTTGGCCCGACTGGCGCGGTAGCCAGCATGCTACTGGTCGGTGCTGTTGGTATCGGTTCGTCGACTAGCATCATGGGCTCATTACTGGTATCCATCAAAGAGTCAATCGTCACCAATATCGATCAGCAGCAATATACGTCATCGTCGCGATCAAACCGAATTTTAGCACGGCGCCTAGCCGATGACGCTACATCTGGATCTTGTACTCTGGTCAAAATCGCCTGCCGTTTTCACAAACCGACCGATTACCAGCTAAAACAGCTTGATAAGGCTGGCGTCAAGGCTCTCGACGAAGCCGGCGAAGTTATCGAAAAAGGCAAACTAATCGGCGGCAAACGGCCAGCTCACTACTTGATAGACGGCGAGAAGATATCCGCTAAAGATTTCAAAAAAGCATTACGCAATAATCCTAAACTCCGCAACGCTTTCCGGCGTGCTTTTAACCCGCGCTGGGTGAACTGGGTTGACGACGCCGCGGTCAAGTTCCTCAAGAAAATAGGCGTCACCAAAAAAGTAGCAGAGAAGTTAAACTCCAAAAAAACCAGAAAAGCTCTAACCGAAGCCACAGACGAATTAACGAAAATAGAAGACAAAGCGGCCGATAAACTGAATAAAGAAATCGCCGAACAAGCTGGTGATTACGCTACAAAAGAAGCCAAAAAAGCCACCAAAAAGAAAGGGAACGACGTCAAGCTAATGATGGCTCAAGGAATCTGCGCGGCAGCCAAGGCGCCAAATGTGGCAGTCAATATCAATAAGGCTTTTCGAATCGCCCAGTACGCTAAACTAGGTTATACCTTTTTGACAGCCGCTGATGCAATCAAAAAGGGCGAAGCCACCCCAGAAATGGTCAACAACGTAGCGACTATCCTCACTCAATCATACACTAAGTCCGACGGTACTATCAAAAAACCCGCCACCGACGCTAAACTGATGAAATATACTATGGGTCTCGGCACCGCTGGCAGCTCGTCGTCGTATATACCAGGAGTTGGCGGCACTCTAGCCACCTATCTAGGCGTTGTCAATAGCGAACCTGTCAAAATGGGATGCGACCTGATCGGCTCGACAGCAGCCGAAGTCGGCGTCGATGTTTTTGACGGCCTCAGGGCTGGACTAGGACCGATTGGCTGGGCCTGGGTAGGCGGAGAGCTACTCATCGAAGGCTTATTAACTTTCGATACTGTCCAAGAAAAACTCAGTTCAGTCATGGGAAGTATTGTACAGACCTCTATTGACGCATTCACCAAATGGGTAGACATGAAAGCATTAGCCGAATACTTCCTAGGCGACAAAACCAAGGGAGCAACTGGCACTGATGTCGGCGACATCACTGGCGTGGGCTTATCAAACAGCATGGCCGACCAAGCCAGCTACACTGGCAATGCACCGCTAACCGTCCAGCAAAAAGTTGCCTTCGACGAGCAAATTGTCCAGCCCGAGCGTATTGCCCTAGCCGAAGAAGACCGCTTGACACACAGCCCATTCGACATCTCTAGTCCGAATACTTTCCTGGGGTCAATCGCTATACGATTCGTACCGTATTTAGGTATGGCATCGAGTCCATTAGCATTCGTATCGGCCATCTCGTCGATATCTACTTCGTCGCTGTTTAATTTATTTAATCCGTCGGCTTATGCCAAAAATATTATCGACGAGAACAAATGCACGCAAAACTCGGTGCTAGCCAACGAAAAAGACATCGCTGTCGGTCCAGCCTGCGACGTTCAATACGGCGTACCAACTGATTATATGGGCATAGAGCCTGATCAAGTAGCTAGCGAATTAAGCGCTTCCGGCGATATCGACGAAGACGGCAAAGTAAAGAGTAATAGCGAGCTGCAAGACTGGATAGACACTTGCAACCAAGCTAGCATCATAAACACCAAAGAATGCACCGTCGACAGCCGGCAGCGCGCCCTATATAACCTATACCAAATCGACAAACGCACTGTCGATGGTATGGATGAGGATCCAGATAAAACAACGAAACCGACATCAACTTCAACAGCATCTACCAGTACTAGTGTCGGTAGCGCTGTAGGTGAACCAGAGTTTAACCAAGCTCAACCTGCAGCAGAAGGCGGTGATGATGTATCTGTTTGGAAAGGCCTCAACAATGGAGCCCTTCCGGACAGCGAGCTTGTTACTCTATCATTTTCTAGTGAAAAAATGCATAAACAGGCTGCTGCTGCTATGGAAGAAATGAATAAGGCTTACAAGACCGAAACAGGCAGCGATCTAGGTATTAATGAAGCATACCGTGATTGCGATACTCAAATAGCATATGCCGACCCCAATAGTCCACGCTATCAAGGTGGTCTAGCTAAGCCAGCCCCACCGTGCAGCTCTAACCATGGTTGGGGATTAGCTGCCGATATTAGTGTTGGTGGCTTTGATACACCAGTATACAATTGGCTAACCGCTAATGCTCACAAATACGGTTTTGTTCATCCAAAATGGGCAGAACGCGACGGCAGTAAACCTGAGGCATGGCATTGGGAATATGCCAGAAGGGTAGCTAATTAATAATGCCAAAAAAAATAGCATGCATTATACTTTCTGTAATTACATTAGTAAGTATATATAGTCAAACCGCCTTGGCTGCACCAGAGAGATTGTATATTAATTCAGCTACTAATAATATAGAATTTTACGATACCAATGCCGCCTGCTCGACAGGGTCGTCGGGTACCGATTTATCGTCAGTCAGCCCTGGCAGCGGCGCACCAAACGGTATGACCTATCCTAATCTAGATGCCACAAAAATGGCAGACGCAATCGAAAAATACATTGAAACTCACGCACCAGACAGCCCGCTAAAAGGCACTAGCCAAAAAGCTGTGGCGAGCGCCAAAAAAGCCAACCTTAGCCCATTTTTGGCGTATGCGCACGCTATGATGGAATCAACATTAGCCACTACAGACGTACCAGGTGCCCAGATAAAAGTTCATCAAGGGCATAACGCCTTTGGGCGTACCGCAACCGACTCTCAACCACACGTCGTAGAGGCTAGTCGAAATTGGTATATGTGGACATCTTTCGAGGCTAGTGTTGACGCTGATGCTGAAGAAAACAAGAATGTCGATAGCGGCGACTGGTTTTCGTACGACAGAGCAGTGTTTTCTGACGAAATCGACCAAGGTATGACAGCCTATGCTAATAGATACGCTCCGCCCGACGATGGCAACGATACTGAGGGATATATAAACTTTATGCAAGGCGCTCTCGACGAAATGGCTGGCTACGCTGGAGCTTCAGTCGCTACTACATCTACAACATCAACCACTTCATCTAGTAGTAGCTCCTCTAATTGCTGTGTTAAACCAAAAACAGGCGGTAGCGTGGTTAAGATGCTATCAGATAATCCAGAAACTGCCCTAGGTTATCTGATGAGCGCTGGCAATGGTACCAAATTAACCTTAGCTCAAGCTGCCGGTATCGTCGGCAACCTTCAACAAGAGTCAGGACCAACCCTAGATCCTAGAGCATCTAACGGATCGCACATTGGTATTGCCCAGTGGGATGAAGCTAATCGCTGGAATAATGGGTTAGTTAAATTTGCAGCTGATATGGGAAGTGATCCATATGATTTCTCAATTCAATTACGATATCTAGCTTGGGAAATGGGTCTTACTGATGAGTGGAAAGATCACACGCCAGGTCGCGGTGGCACTGCTGATGCCGTTAGGGCTACAACCAGCGCTGAGCAGGCCACCGAAGTTTTTGAAGCAAATTTTGAGGGAAGTGGCGGCAGTGCGATGGAAAAACGTCAGGCCTATGCCAAAGCCCTTTATGAAAAATATAAAGATAGTCCGACACTAGGCTCGTCTGGAACCTCTGATCCGGGAACTTCCGCCTCATGTAGTAGCGGCGGCGGAGCTAGTTCATCCTTACAAGAGTATACTCTGAAATACGCCTGGCCGCAGATACATCACGAACCGCGCATTCAACGAAAAGATGAATACATTGAAGCAATCTATAAAGCTACAGATGAGGGGCGTTTTTTTGGAAGTCATTACGGTGTTGATTGCGGCGGCTTTGTTACAACATTAATTTATGATAGCGGTTTCGATAAGACATACAATTTTGATGCTAAGGGTGGTAACACTGTTGTGCAAAGACTATGGGCTACCCTTAATTGGCAATATCTTGGTAGCGCTAATGGTACATACGAGCCAGACGGCAGTAAATTTACAGACGACAAATTACAGCCAGGCGACGTGGCTTTCTCACCAGGGCATACCTGGATATACGTAGGTGAAATCAACGGTTTCGAAAGTAAATACGCCTCAGCCAGCCAAGGAGAAAAGGCTCCGAGTGCTGGCGGCGAAGGGTTTGATTGGGCTGGAGCAGTATGGTTTAGAAAGAAATCATCATCATCAACAACAACATCATCAGGGATATCAGCATGAATAAACGCAAAACTATTATTATCACTATCATTTTCGCTATCATTGCGATCGTTGGTGCGCTAATTTATCAAATTTACACCGCTATCGACCGGTCGGGGAAAATCCCGGTCGAAGTTGCTGCCGCCCCTAACGATGCGAAAATCACTTTCAAAGACAAAAAAACTAAGGTCGAGTATGCTGCCAGAAACGGTACCAATTATCTGCCGCCAGGCGATTATTCAATCACGGCTGCCAAAGACGGCTTCCGCAGCAGCCAGATAGAGGTCAACGCCAACAGTAAACCGCAACATATTATCATCATTGAGCTCATGCCGCAATCAGATCAAGCTCGCCAATGGCAGAAAAAGCACATGGATCAATACGATAAAGTTGAAGGTACTGCTGGCCAGCAAATCCGCGAGGCTGGCAAAAAATTCACCGAAAAATATCCAGTAGTCGCTAAATTACCAATCAAAGATCCTTACTATTCGGTTGGTTACTACAAGAAAGACGATCGGCCAATAATCGTTATCCGTACCGAATCGCCACAATACCGCTACAAGGCCACGCTACGGCTAGTATCTATGGGTATCAAATTAAGCGATTATCAGATAGAATATGCCGATTATAAAAGCCATCTAGGAGAATAACTTATGACGCCGAAGAAGAAAATCATTATAATTGCCGCCGCTTTTTCTGCATTTACTGTTTTGATGATTATATTGGCAGTAATTACTTCTCGCCAGTATTTGACAATCTCATTCGATTCATCGAAATATTCTAGCGTTATACTATATAAAGGCACTGACACCAAGACCGAAAATACCATCGCTCCTACCAAAACAGTTATCGAAAAATCCATTCAGTCCGGCAAAGAGTATTTCTTGCCGAAAGGCACTTACTTTTTAGTAGCTAAGAGTAAAGATAATATCGTGTCAATTTTACAACGAGGAATATTGTTGGGCTCTGACAAAAAAAGCGTTTCTCTCGACTACAAATATACTAATTCGTACTTACAAAAACTGACAAACGAGAACAAAAAAGCTATAGATAGCGCTATCCTAGGCAGCAATAGCAAAATAAGCACCTTTTATACTATCAAAAACGAAGCTGTACTAGAAAAAGGCGATTGGGCGATTGCCGCCTTGGTATTTAACGGCTCCGGCACCGACTTAAATCGAGACACTCTGAAAGTCGTCCTCGAGAAGAAAGATTCGAAATGGGTAGTTAAATGCAAGCCGATGATCTCGATCAGCAAATACGACTGCTCAGCGCCGCAAAGTACTCTCAATAAAGCTAACACTATCGACATCACTACACAGCGGCCGCTCATGCCGAATTATAATCTGAACAAAAAAAAGGGTACGCCCGACGTTTAGACATGTAGACCAGCTAGCCAGCGCTAGTCATCACAATCTGGTTATCGACAAACTCGCTCATCAGCCGCTTTTGGCGGTGTCGATCAAGCTCGCCAAAAACGTCATCCAATAGGATTAATGGTTTTTTACCAGTTTGCTGCTCAATATAAGCTGCCTCGAGAAATTTCAGCGCCAAAACAATCGTCCGCGTCTCGCCGCGAGAGGCAACTTTGATAGCAGGTTTATCGCCAAATCCAATCGCTATATCATGCCGATGCGGCCCGGTGCTGGTCGCGCCAACCGCCTTGTCATAAGTGATTTTTTCTTCATATTCCTTGAGTAGTTTTTGCGCCGACACGCGGCTTTCGTGGGAGTATTGCAAGCTAACCGTGTCGCTCGTGCCAGCAATACTCTGATAGATTGCAGTTATTTTACTATTAAAATTGTTTAAAACCGCTTGGCGCTTACTAATAATTTTAGCGCCGTAATCACTCAGTATTAGATTCCAAGAGAATAATTCGTCGTCGTTAATTAGCGGATCCTTGAGGAGCTTATTACGCTGCAACAGGGCGCGATTATATCGACTCAGCTCATGTGAATATGACTGGTCATATTGCTGGATCAACCCGTCCAAAAAATCGCGTCGGCGCTGCGGCGAGCCATTAACAATCCGCAGCGTATCCGGCTCAAACAACACAATCGGATATTTGAGAGCATAAGGCAAGCGGCCGTGTTTTTTGCCAGCAACCACGAACTGTTTGCGCTTGGCGCCGTCTTGATTTTGATAAGTCACCCGATATTGCAGTTCATCGGTAGCTACGTCTATCTGATACATTTGAGCGCCGTACGAACAAATCGATTCGTCGCTGCCGCGAAAAGACTTGCCGCGCAAAGCAATATATAAGGCCTCGATAAGCGATGTCTTGCCGCAACCGTTCGGGCCAGATATTAGCGTCGTTCCCGGCTCCAAATCAAGCATTTTCAGCGAATGAACGCGAACATTCTGCACCGCCAATCGCAAAATCTTCATATTAACTCTTCAGAGGCATAATTATATGGATATAATCCGAATCTTCACTTGCCGGCGACAAAACGCATGGCGACAGTTTGCCGCTAAACCGGAAATCAACGCTATCGCCATCGATAACCCCAAGCGCGTCGGTAATATAGCGTGAATTTAACGTGAGAACACCGCCGCCAGTGACCTCGGCATCAGCCGAGCTAGTATTCTCGCCAAGTTCGCTAGCAATCGAGTGAATACTAATATTATTCTTTTCACCATCAACTGTCACTGTCACGCTGCCGCCAGAATTGCGCGCAAACAATCCAGCGATCTTCACAATTCGCGAAAAATCATCCATCTTGACTCGCGCTTGAGTTTCGGAGGTTGCTGGTATTAACTGCTGATATTTCGGATAGCTGCCTTCGATTAAACGGCTGGTAATCTCGGAGTCATCGACCCGGAAGCGGACTTGCTCGTCGTCAAACAGTACCTCGACTTGGTCAGTGCCATCCGAAATTGTTCGCAGCACCTCCTGCAGGCTCGACGTCGGTACGATTGCCGCAATCTCGCTAGTAGTATCGAACAAGCGGCGCTGCGCTAAGCGATAGCCGTCAGTGCCCGCTAGATACAATTTACCGCCGTCAGTGTGCCAATAAACGCCGGTTAGTACTGGACGCGAGGTATCATTGCTAGTAGTGATAATCGTCTGGCTGACAGCTTGCTTGAAATCAGCTACCGCGATAGTGTAGGTGACAGCTTGATTTTCATCAATCGACGGCAATTCTGGAAATTCGCCAGCGTCAACGCCCGACATAATTGATGAATAATTACCCGACGAAATCGTCATCGACGTACCCTTGCTAACTATATCAACCGTACCGCGCGGCAGACTAGCTATAAACTCGCTAATTAGTTTGGCTGGCAGGGTCAACTCGCCCGGTTTAGTAATTTTGGCGCCAACATAGCAAGTCGCTGCTATCTCTAAGTTAGTCGCAGCGACCAATAACCGGTTAGCTTCGGTTCGCAGCAATACATTGCCAAGTATTGGTAGTCCGGCGCGGCTGCTAGCAATCCGGCCAACGATTGCTAGTGCTCGCGCAAAGTTTTCTTGTGTGACCGATAATTCCATAATTATTACCTATC
>ERZ772973.565-NODE-565-length-17331-cov-58.3367_pt1 | contig 17331 bp, 9 predicted proteins | sample MGYA00580672_ERZ772973 | MGnify/ENA primary metagenome ERZ772973 (study PRJEB29015, sample SAMEA2737938) | human oral metagenome | biome: human oral; feature: human-associated habitat; material: dental | place: China | collected 2152 ... | reverse complement strand
CGGGTTCGCGGGCCGGTCCGCGCCGGGCGCTCCGACGGCGCTCATGCGCGCGCCCCGTCACCGTCGGCCGCACCGCCGTCGGCCTCCTGGGCCCGCACGCGGCCGCGCCCGAGCGTCAGGTGTCCGACCAGGCCGATGAGCAGAGCGGCGAGAACGCCCAGGTTCGCGCCCGCCCAGGCGCCGTCGCGCCCGCCCAGGGGGCCGAGCAGGTAGCCCTGCCAGCCCAGCCAGGAGGCGGCGGTGTTGACCACGAGCCCCCAGCCGACCGCCGTGCCGGCCGCCACGAGGGCGATCGCCTCCCAGTTGACCGAGCCGTAGACGCCGTCGGGGGTGAACAGGGCGGCCTCGTCGTAGTCGCGGCGGCGCAGGAGGACCTCGGCGATCATGACGCCCGCCCAGGCGGCGATGACCACGCCGAGGGTGGTCAGGAACCCCTGGAAGGGGCCGAGGAAGTCCTTGGCGCCCAGGACGACGGCGATGGTGCCGACCGTCATGATCGTGGCGTCGACGGCGGTGGCGACGTACCGCCTGACGGGCAGGCCCGCGGCCAGCAGGGACAGGCCCGAGGAGTACAGGTCCAGAATGATGCCGCCCGCGAGCCCCAGGATCGCCACGAGCGCGAAGGGGATGAGGAACCAGGTGGGCAGGATGGTGGCGAGCGCGCCGATGGGGTCGGAGTCGATGGCGGTGCCGAGAGCGGCGTCGGACCCCACGAGCATGGTGCCGGCGATGACGAGGACGACGCAGGGCAGGGAGGAGCCGAAGGCCGTCCAGCCGATGACGCCGGGGGTCGAGGCGGTGCGCGGCAGGTAGCGGGAGTAGTCGGCGGCGGCGTTGACCCAGCCCAGGCCGAAGCCGGTGGCGACCATGACGAGGGCGCCGATGAAGGCGGCCGCGCCCCCGGCGGGGAGGGCGGCCAGCGCCCGGAGGTCGATCCTGGGGGCGACGAGCAGCAGGTAGACGACGGTGAGGACGCCGGTGGCCAGGGTGATCCAGGTCTGGACCCTCATAATGGTGTCGAAGCCGAGGATGCCGGCGAAGGCGGCCAGGCCCACGGTGAGCAGGAAGCCGACGATCTGGGCGCCCGCCCGGTTGTGCCATCCCAGGGTCTGCAGGACGGTGGCCGAGGCGAGGGTGGCGGTCACGCACAGGACGGTCTCCCAGCCGACGGTGAGCATCCAGGAGATGGCCGCGGACAGGCGGTTGCCGTTGTAGCCGAAGGCGGCGCGCGACAGGGCCAGGGTGGGGGCGCTGCCGCGCTTGCCCAGGACGGCGACCACGCCGCACGCCAGGAAGGAGACGACGACGCCGATGGTGCCGGCGATCGCCGCTTGGACGAAGGACAGGCCGAATCCGAGCACCCACGCGCCCCAGGACAGGCCGAGGACGGAGATGTTGGCGGCGAACCAGGGCATGAACAGGTCGCGGGGCCGGCCCTTGCGCTCGGACTCGGCGATGACGTCCAAGCCCGCATTCTCGATGCGGGAGGCGGGGTCGGGGGCCGGGATGGATCCAGGCGCGGGGGCCGGACGGGGATCGGGAGCGGCGGGATCGGGAGCGGCGGGGTCGGGGGACACGGGCGTTCCCTCCTTTCTCGGGTGAGGCGGCGGCCGGTGCGCGGCGCGTCCGTCAGGTGTCATGACACCTGACGCTGCGTCGGCACTGTAGCACCGCACGGGCCGGTCCTGTCCAGCGGCGCCCGCCGGGCCCGCTCAGCAGGGCCACCCGGGCCCCGCGCCGGTGCCCCGCCCCTTCCGCCCCGGCCCCGAACCGGGCCGGCGACGGCGCCTCAGTGGCCGGTCCCGTCGCGCCCGGAGTGGAGGGCCTTGTACAGGGTCAGTGCGAGCACCGTGCGGTCGGCGGCCCGGAGCTTGCGCAGCAGGGCGGAGACGTGGTTCTTGACCGTCCCCTCGGCCAGCACCATGCGCGCGGCGATCGCCTGGTTGCTCAGGCCCTCGGCCACCAGGGCGGCCACCTCGCGCTCGGTGGGGGTGAGCAGCGCCAGCGCGGGCGGGCCGTCCCCCTCGTCCCCCTCGTCCCGCGAGGGGGCCAGGGCGAGGCGGGCCACGCGCGGGTCGATGACCAGGCCGCCCGCCGCCACGGCGCGCACCGCCTCGGCCAGGGCCTCGATGGAGGTGTCCTTGAGCAGGAACCCGGCCGCCCCGGCGGCCACCGCCCCCCGGACGACGTCGGGCTCGTCGAAGGTGGTCAGCACCAGGACCGGCAGGCCCGGGTGCTCCCGGACGCACCGGCGCACGAGCTCGATCCCGTCCATGACCGGCATCTTCGCGTCCGCCAGGACGACGTCGACATCCTCGGCGCGCAGCACCGCCAGGGCCTCGGCGCCGTGGGCGGCCTGGGCCACCACGTCGACGCCCTCGACGGTGCCGAAGAGCATGACCAGGCCCCGGCGCAGGAGCTGCTGGTCGTCGACCACGAGGACCCGGAGCGCGCCGCTCACGACGCCCCCCGACCGGAGGCGGCGACGACCTCCTGCGGCGGGAGCGTCAGCGCCAGCCGGAAGGAGTCGTCGTCCCGGCCCGCCGTGACCGCACCGCCCAGCTCGGCGGCGCGCTCGGACAACCCGCCCAGCCCGAAGCCGGCGGAGGCGCCGCCCTCACCGCCCACCGGCGCCCGCGGCACCCGCGGGCGCAGCTCGACGGGAATGTCATTGGTCACCGTGACGAGGGCGCCCCGGTCGACGGCGCTCACGCGGATGTCCACCGAGCGCGCCCGGCAGTGCCTGAGGGCGTTGGTCAGGCCCTCCTGGACCGTGCGGTACATGAGGAGCTCGGCCGCCTCGGTGAGCGATCGCGGGCTCAGCTCGTCGGTCACGCGCACCCTCACCCCCGTGCCCCGGAACGACGCCGCCACGTCCTCCAGGCCCGCGACGCCGCGGTCGTCCTCGGCGCGCACGGGGCTCAGGGCCCGCACCCACATGCGCATCTCGCGCACCGCCTCCCGGCTCGTGCGCTCGGCCACCGCCACTTCCTCCCAGGCGGCGGCGGGATCCGAGTGACGCACGCGGCCCGCGAACTCCAGACTCATCCCGATCCGGGTCAGCCGGTGCCCGAGCCCGTCGTGCAGCTCGTGCGCGGCCCGCGCGCGCTCTTGGGCGAGCATGAGCTCCTTCTCCAGCACCGCCCTGCGCCGGAGCTTCTCCAGGGCCGCGTCGCGCTCGGCGATCGCGCGGCGCTGGGCGGCCAGGGCGACGTCGTACCTGGACAGGGCCAGGCCGAGGGCGGTTCCCAGCGACATGAGAACCGCCGCGGGGATGTCGAAGAGCAGGATCTCCGCCGGTCCTCGTCCCAAGACCAGGAGCAGGGCGGCTGATGCGGTGGGCATCACCGCATCGCCGACCAGACTCGCCCGCACCCCGACGTCGATGACGAGCAGCGCGGCCGCCACGATGAGGGCCGGCACGACGAAGCCGAGAGTCCCCAGCAGCGCAGGACCGGTCAGGAGCACGAGCACGGCCACCGAGCAGGCGGCGCGGGCGCGCCCGGCCGCCGCTCTGCGCCGCGCCATCCACATGACCCCCACGACTCCCACCGTCGTCAGGACGTAGCACGCCCACGCTCCCCCGCGCGGTTCTCTGAACAGGAACTGCAGCCCGACGAACGCCAGGCACACGAGTGAGAGGACCTGCAGGACGGGCAGGAGCGCGGCGCCCGTGGGCGAGTCGTCCTCCGTCCGCCCGCCGGCGCTCCGCTGCTGGGTGCTCACCCGGTCACCGTAGCCCGGAGCACCGCGCGATGTCCCATGACCGCGGTCATGAATCCGCACCGGGAATCCGGCCCCCGGTCACGCGCGGGCGCCGCGGGTGCGCTCGTAGCGTCGGGGCATGGCAACTCAACCGCGCACCGCAGCGTCCTCGCAGTCCCGGTCCCCGCAGCCCCGCCGCCGCCCGCCCGGGTGGGCGCGCGTGGCACTGGCCCTCGTCGCCTTCGCGGCCGCCGGATCCTCCCCGCTCCTGGCCGACCTCATCCCCCCGCTGCGCGACGCGCTGGCCTCGGACGACCTGGTCCCCGTCCTCAGCGCCCGGACGGTCCTGTCGCTGATCCCACTGGTCTTCTACCTCCTGTTCACCGCCGTGCTCACCCGCTGCGCGGACCACCGGCCGCTGCGCGCCGCGGGCCTGACGCTCAACCGCCGGGCGGCGAGCGCCTTCCTGGCGGGGACCGGCCTCGCGGTGCTCATCACCGTCTGCCTCGCCGTCGTCTTCTACGCCCTGGGGATCGGAGGGGCCCCCGGCCCGAGGCGCCCGGATCTGACTGCCGGCGGCGCCCCCGTGTGGCTCGTGCTCGTCTTCATCCTCTCGAGGTGCTACGTGCTCCAGGGCACCGGGGAGGAGGCCCTCATGCGCGGATACCTTCTTCAGAGCCTGTCCGATCGGCCCGGGCGCGCCGTGTGGATCTCGACGCTGGCCTTCACCTCCCTGCACCTGATCTCCCAGGGCGGGCAGCAGAACGTCGCGGACCACGTGTTCTACCTCGCCACTCCCTTCGGCTTCGCCCTGGCCGCGGCCTACCTCTCACTGGTCATGCGCAGCGTGTGGGCCGGGGTCGGCATCCACGGGGGCCTCCACCTCGGCAACGCCATCGTTCAGATGGTGGGTCTGGAAGCCTCGGGGCCGATCGTGTGGATCGTCACCGGGGCGGTCTTCAGCGGCGCCGGCCTGGTGATCGCCTCCCGCATCAGCAAGCAGCGGTGGGCCGAAATCGCCGCGCACGGCCCCTACTCCCCGCCGATCGACTGCTGAGCTCAGGTTCGCGCCGATAACCCGATAACCCGCCGCCGAAGACATGCCCGCACGTGCATAGCGCAAAGTCCCCCGGCACCTGATGGTGCCGGGGGACTTGCCGCCGGTGCGGCGATGGTGGCGGGGGAGGGATTCGAACCCTCGACCTCCGGGTTATGAGCCCGGCGAGCTACCGAACTGCTCCACCCCGCGGCGGTACCACCAACGATAGCCCCGACCGCCCGCGAACTCCAAGCCGCTGAGCCGTGCCCTTGCTCACCAACCCCTGCTCACCAAGACGGCAGGGGCGGGGGCCGACGACGCGCTCCCGGCGTCGTCGACCCCCACCCGGCGCGGCGCCGCGAGCCCGCTCCGGGAACCCGCCGGACCCCGTCACGCGGGCGCCCCGCGCCGGGCTTTCAACCCTTGAGCCGCCTCTGGGCGTCGATGGCGCGGTCGACCGCGTCGGAGAGCCGGCTCTGCGCCTCGCCGAGCTTCGCCAGGTCGCCGTCCCTCATGGCCTGGTCGGCGTCCGTCTTGGCGGTCTGGGCGTCGGACAGGGCCGCATCCAGATCCGCCTGGGGGTCGCCGGTCGAGGTCCCCGCCGTCGGAGAGGCGGCGGCCGTCGGAGTCCGGGCCGCCGTCGGCGGGGCGGTGGTGGCCTGCGCCGTCGGCGCCTGAGTGGGCGCCGCCGAGGCGCCGCCCCCCTCCTCGCCGGACGGAGCGGTCGTGGTCGAGGTGTCATTGGCCGCCGCGGCGTCGCCGTCGACCGTCTCCTCCCCCGTGGTCGCGCCCGAGTCCCCGCCGAAGACCTGGTTGAGGGCCTCGGAGAGGGTGTCGGCGAAGCCCACCTTGTCGCCGAAGGCGACCAGGACCTTGCGCAGCAGCGGGTACTGGGTCCCCGAGGAGGACTGGACGTAGACCGGCTGGACGTAGAGCAGCCCGCCGCCCACCGGCAGCGTCAGCAGGTTCCCCTTGATCACCTGCGAGCCCTGCAGGCCCCCCAGCACGTTGAGGACCTGCGAGACTTCGGTGCTGGAGTTGAAGTAATTCTGCACCTGCCCCGGCCCCGGCACATTGGACGAGCGCGGCAGCTCCAGGAGCCTGATCCGGCCGTAGCCGGGATTGCGCACCCCCGCCTGGCCCGAGTTCGTCTCGGAGTCGACGGCGAGGAATCCGGTGAGCACGTTGCGCCCGGTGCTGCCGCCGGGGATGTAGACGCTGGACAGGGAGAAGCTCGCCGACTCCTGGCCCGGCATCTGCAGCGTGAGGTAGTAGGGCGCCTGCGGCGACTCCCCCACCTGCGAGGGGTCGGAGTCGCGGGTCGGGTCGTCGGGGACCTTCCAGAAGTCGCCGCCGGAGTAGAAGTCGGCGGCCGAGGTCACGTGGTAGCTGGCCAGAATGGTGCGCTGGACCTTGAACAGGTCCTCCGGGTAGCGCATGTGCGCCATGAGGTCGGCGCTCATCTGGCTCATCGGCGTCACCGAGCCGGGGAAGACGGCCTTCCAGGCGGCCAGGATCGGGTCGTTCTCATCCCACTCGTACAGCGTCACCGAGCCGTCGTAGGCGTCGACGACGGCCTTGACGGAGTTGCGCACGTAGTTGGACTCCTCCGGCGCCCCGAGCAGGTTCGCCTGTCCGGTCGCCTCCGACATCGTCTCCTCCAGCGACTCGTGCTGGGAGTAGGGGTAGTTGTTGGTCGTGGTGTAGCCGTCGAGGATCCACACGACCCGCTTGGGCGTGGAGGGGTCGCCGTCGTGGTCGACGACCGCCGGGTAGGGGCTGCCGTCCAGGGTCAGCCAGGGGGCGACCTTCGAGACCCGCTCGGCGGGGTTGCGGTCGTAGAGGATCTGGGAGCCGGCGCGCACCTCCTGGGAGAAGAGGATGTTCATCTCCTGGAAGCGCACGGCGTACAGCAGCCGGTTGAGGGGGTTGGACACGTTCGGGCCCCCGTTGCCGGCGAAGGTGGTGTTGACCTGCCCGGAGGGCGCGGCGTCGTCGGGGTAGTCGAGCTCGTGCGGACTCCCGCCGTCGTCGCCGCCCACAATGGAGTACGACGGCGAGGACTGGCCGAAGTAGATGCGCGGCTCGTACTCGCCCAGGTCGCCGCTGGAGGGGATCCCGCCCTCCCAGAACGCGGGCGAGCCGTCGGTGCGGGCCGTGTTGCCGTAGGCGGTGACGACGCCGTAGCCGTGGGTGTAGACCGTGTGCTCGTTGATCCACGTGCTCTGCCCCGACCCCAGGCCGTTGAGGTTGAGCTCGCGCACGGCGATGACCGTGTCCCGGCTGACCCCGTCGACCCGGTAGCGGTCGACGTTGAGCAGGTTGGCGAAGCCGTAGTACTGCTTGTTCTGCTGGAACTGGGTGAAGCTCGGCGAGACCTGGTTGGGATCCAGCAGGCGGATCGAAGTGGTCGACTCGGCGTCCTCCTTGAGCTGGCCCGCCGTCGCCTCCGTCACGGCCGCGTAGTTGGAGGTCTCGACCCCGTCCAGGCCGTAGGCCGCCAGGGTCGCCTTGATATTGCGGTCGATGTACTGCGACTCCTCCCGCTGGGCGTTGGGGTCGACGACGAACTTCTGAATGACCGCCGGGTAGGCCAGGCCGATGAGCAGCGCCGAGACCACCATGACCACCACGCCCGTCACGGGCAGCTTCCACGACCTGGCGCGCACCGAGGCGAGGAAGAGCACGGCGATGGCCACGGCGATGGCGGCCAGGATCGCATTGGCCGGGATGACGGCGTTGACGTCGGTGTAGCCGGCGCCGTCGAACTTGGAATTCGAGGAGTACAGGGCCGAGTAGCGGCTCAACCAGTAGCCGGCGCCCCGCAGCAGGCAGAACAGGGCGAGGAACACCGCCAGGTGCACGCGCGCGGCCCTGGTGAAGTGGGGCGAGCGCGCCACGGAGATGCCCCCGTAGAGGTAGTGGACGATGACGCTGGCCACGCCGGCGAAGATGACGACGCGGCCCAGGTAGGACATGACGACGTTCAGGACCGGCAGGATGAAAACGTAGAAGGACACGTCGAGGCCGAACTGGGGGTCGCTCACGCCGAAGGGCCGGGAGTGCAGGGCCAGGAGGATCTCGCGCCAGTGCGGGGCCAGCTCCCACAGCGAGGCCAGCAGCCCCAGCACCGCGGGCACGCCCCACACCAGGGGGCGGCGCAGCGGCTCGACGGCCGTGCGGTAGGCCTCCAGGTTGCGGGTGGCCTCGTCGTGCGGCAGGCCGATCTCACGGGACCGGTAGGCGGTGGTCATCGCGGCGAAGACGGCGCCGAACATCACCAGGAAGCCGATCACGAACAGGACGCCGGAGGCGATCCACTGGGTCCAGATGACCCGGGAGAAGCCGAGCTGGTTGAACCACAGCACCTCGGTCCAGGTCTGCGACAGGAACACGACGACGGCGCCCAGGGCGAAGAGGATGATCAGGGTCCACATCAGGGGGCCGGGGCGGCGCCCGGGCTCGCGCTCGCGGCGATCCGGGCGGGCGGGGCGGGAGGACCCCCCCGAACCGGACCCCGCGGAACCGCGCGAGGCGCGCGGCGGCCGGATGCGGCCGCCCCTGCCGAAGAGCGCGGCGGGGTCGAAGCCGAAGGGGTTGCCGAGGACGGGCTCGTCCTCCTCGTCGTCGGTCCGACGGCGACCGGCGCGCTGTCGGGGCTCGTCGGACGTCCCGTCGTCCTTGTCCTTGCGGGAGCGCGCCGGGCCGCCCGGGCGCGAGGAGTCGGCCTGGTGGAACCCGCCTCGCACGCGTTCCTCGCGGCTGGCGTCGTCGTTCGAGGCGCCGGGGGCGTCGTCGCCGTCGGGCTTGTCGTTGGATTCGTCGTCGGGCCTGGTGCTCACGATCACTCCGTGTCTGGGGAGGCGCGCGCGGCGCGCGGAACTTGCGGCGCGAGGAGCGCCGAACGGGCCCATCGTCCCACAAGTCGCGGCGGGCCCAAAAACCTGCGCCGCGCCGGGGCGGGGAACCGGCCGGGACCGCGACGCCCGCCGCGGCATCCGCCATTGCGCCTGCTCCACTGAACCCACCGCGGTGCCCACCACTGCGCTCTTCTCGCGCTGGCCCCTGCGCGCCCCGCCCCGGGGCCGGAGACGCGGTCCGGGACCCGGGGCGCCGTCCGTCGGCGTGTCTCCGCCCCGGGGGGAGTCGGCCGACGGCATCCCGGCCGTCGCGCAGGCGGGGGCGCAGTGCGGCCCGTCGCCGATGCCCTGCGTGAAGCCCCGGCCGTCGCGCAGGCGGGGGCGCGCCCCTGCTCCCTGGGGGAGTCGATTCGGTGATGTCACCTCAGGTCGCATTGTGCGAGGCGGGCTCGCGCGGATCGAGCTGGGGCGGATTCCGTCGCGCTGGGCTCGCACGGCGCGAGGTGGGGTGGACTTCGTCGCGCTGGGCTCGCATTGCGCAAGCCGGACCCGGCCCATCCTGGCCCCGGCCCCGGGATCTCGTTGAGCGGAGCTGGAATTACGCAAGCCGGACCCGCCCCGCCCCGGCCCGGGCCGCCATCACCACCTGACCGGAAGAACACCACATCAAGAGACTTGACCCGCTGGCCCGGTCTCGACCGCGCCGCCCCGGTCTCGACCAGCCTGAGCCCGGGGCCGGGCCGGCGGGGTGTTCCAGTTCGCGGGTCCGTCGTCGTCCCCGCCAGCGCCGACTCGGGGCCGTCGCGAGCCCGGTCCCGGTTCCCACCCCATCCCGACTCGTCCCGGCCGGGTCCGCAAGATCGCCGGATAACCCGCGAGCACGTCACTTGACCCGCGAGCACGTCTACCAGAGGTACGTTCTCGAGGGTTACCCGGCGATCTCGGCGCCTACCCGGCGATCTCACGGACCGGGCGGTGCCCGCTGCCGGGGCGCACCCGGCCCGCCGACACCCGCCCGCAAAACCGACGCCCACAAACGCACCGGCGCCGGAGCAAGGATCCACGCGGGCGCGGCGACGAGCCCCGACCTCCCGCCGGCGGACCGCAGCGACCTCGAGGACCTGCACGGGTGCGGCGATGAGGGTCCGCGTCCCGGGGCCCTCCGGCGAAGTCCGCGAGGACCCGCACGGGTGCGGAGATGAGGCTCGGCCCGAGGTGGTGGCGGGCGGTGGCCGGCGAGGACCCGCACAGGCGCAGCGACGAGACTCCGGCTCCGATAACGCGCGCCCGATTTACGTCATCACGACCCCCCGCTGCCACAACCAGAACCCCGTCGACTTTCGGGCCGGCGCGGATCCGGCCGACGGGGCCCGGGCCGGGGCGGGGCGGGGCGGCTTGCGTAATTCCAGCTCCGCTCAACGAGATCCCGGGGCCGGGGCCAGGATGGGCCGGGTCCGGCTTGCGCAATGCGAGCCCAGCGCGACGCAGTCCACCCCACCTCGCGCCGTGCGAGCCCAGCGCGACGGAATCCGCCCCAGTTCGATCCGCGCGAGCCCGCCTCGCACAATGCGACCTGAGGTGACATCACCAATTCGACTCCCCCAGGGGCGGGGCAGCGGCGCCGCCTCCCGCCCGGCGCCGGGACAGCACCGCCGCCCCGCGTCCTCCCGCGCCATCACGCCAAGGGACTCACAACGACTCCTGCATCAACACGCCCTAGGCTCGGCCCGTGAACGCCCAGCGCCCCCACGGTCCGCCGCCCTCCCGCCGCGCCCTCGCCCGCGTCGTCGTCGAGATCGAGCGGCGCGCCGCGGCGCGCGGCTGGGACGCGCCCGTCGGCGTCTTCGCCCTCGTGCGCACGGCGGCGGCCCTGGCCCAGGACCCGGATCTGGCCCGGCTCCTGGACGCCGCCGCCATCGAGGAGGCCCGCGCCGACCCCTGCGCCCTGACGGTCATCGAGCAGGAGGGGCTGCCCCCGGCCGCCGACCTGGGGGACCTGCTGGGCCGGCTGGCCTGGCCGTCCGCCGTCGACGGCGCGGCGGTGAGCGTGGAGCGGATCATGGTCGGCCCGGCGTCCGAGGCCGGGGCCGAGGCGATCGAGGACCCCGACGAGCGGATCGCCTTCCTCCGGGCCCGCCCCGACCGGCAGGACGTGCGCCTGGTGGCGGGCGTGCTGCGCTCGGGCGAGTCCTGGTGCGCGGTGCGCGCCCGCAGCCGGGACAGCGACGGGGCCGTCGTCCAGGGCGAGGCCGTCGTGCCCGGCCTCGTCGAGGCCCTGGCGGCCACCTTCGCGTGAGGATCCGGGCGGCGCGGAACCACCGGCAGAGGCGCGGCCGTCGGCCAGCCGGAAGTTCCGGCCGGCGCCCGTCGGGAAGTCCCGGCCACGGCTGAGGCCCGGGCCGACCAGACGGCCGTCGCCGTCGGCCTGTCAGTCCTGCGCCTGGTCCCCCAGGCCCTGCGGATCGTTCTCATCGGCCTCCCGGGCGCCGTCGGCCCAGCCGAGCGTCCCATCCAGCAGCGAGGCCAGGTCCGCGTCGATCTGGGTGTCCATATCCGCCGCCGCCCGCCGCATGGTCAGGAAGTCCTCGGGACTGGCCAGCTCGGCGGCGGAGGGCATGACATCGGGGTGGAGCCAGAAGGCGTCGCGCTCGGCGTCGCCCACCTCCTGCCCCAGGCGGGTCCACAGGGCGGCGGCCTCGCGCACGCGGCGGGGGCGGAACTCCAGGCCGATGAGCCGGGAGAAGACCTTCTCGGCGGCCCCGCCCTGGATGCGACGACGCCGGATCATCTCCTGCAGCGGCACGGCGTGCGGCAGGTGGGGCGCGGTGGCGCGGGCGGTGACGACCTCGACCCAGCCCTCGACCAGCGCCAGGAGGGTCTCGACGCGCTCGAGGGCGTCCTTCTGGGCGGCGGTCTCCCGGGGGGCGAACATGCCGGACTCCAGGGCCCGGCGGATCGCCTCGGGGTCGTTCGGGTCGATCTGGGAGACGGCGGCCTCCAGGGCGTCGGTGTCGATGGCGATCTCCCGGGCATAGGCCTCGACGGCGCCCAGGACCTGGCCGCGCAGCCAGGGCACGTGGGCGTACAGGCGCGCGGTGGCCGCCTCCCGGACGGCCAGGAACATGCGCACCTCGTCCTCCTCGGACACCAGGCCCTCGGCGAAGTCCGTCACACCCGCCGTCACGAGGGCGGTGCCCGGCTCGCGGGTCAGCGGCAGCCCGACGTCGGTGGCGGAGACGGCCTCGGCGGCGAGCTCGCCGATGGCCCGGCCGAGCTGGAGCCCGAAGGCCGTCCCGGCCATGGACCGCATAATGCCGCCCAGGGCGCCCACCTGGCGGACGACGTCGTCCTCCTCGGGGGCCAGCCGGCTCATCTGGCTCTCCAGCGCGCCGGCGAGGGCCTGCGTCGCCGCGGCGGCCACGGGCGCGCACAGCTCCTGCCAGGTCGGCAGGGTCCGCTCCACCCAGTCCGACCGGCTCCAGGCCTCCCGCGCGCCGGGGGCGGGCATGAAGTCGGTGGCGGTGTCGAGCCACAGGTCGGCCACCCGCAGGGCCTGGCGGGTCCCATCGGCCAGCGCCGCGGTGACCTCGGGGTCGCCCTGGGCGCGGACGGTCTGCAGGGCCAGGTCCTTGCCCATGTCCCAGTTGACGGGCTCGTCGGAGGCCGAGTCGAGCATCTGCTGCATCTGGGCGCGCAGCGCCATCATCTGCCCGGGACTCATCGAGGACAGGTCGGGCATGGCGCCCATGCGGGCCAGCTCGCCGGGGTCGATCCCCGAGGCGCGCAGCGCGCCCACGGCGTCCGCCGCCACCTGCTGACCGAACAGGGAGGCGAGCATGCGCTCGATCTCGTCGTAGGGGTCCTCACTCATGGGCTTCCTCTCGCGCTCGCGTGTCCGGGCTACCGGAACGCTCCGATCGTGCCATGCATTCCTGAGCATCGACCATGAACCTGCGCATTCTCAGTTCCGTGCGCCATGATGGGCGCCGTGACCACCCACGCCACCCCCGAGCCCGACTCCGTCCGGGAAGACGGCGCCCTCGACCGGCCCGAGCCCGACGCCGCCCCCTCCCTCCCCTCGGCCGAGCCCCTCCCCCCAGCCGGGGCCGACGACGCGATGCCCCAGCCGTGGCGCCCGAGCCGCCGCCTCATCGTGCTGCTCACGATCCTGGCCGTCGTGGTGGCGGTCATCGTGGCGGCGGCCACCGTCCCCATCAATATGGTCATCGAGGCGCCCGGCCCCACGTGGAACGTGCTGGGCAGCGCCGACGCCGACGGCTCGCAGGGCTCGGACGGCCAGAGCTCCGTCATCAACGTCACCGGCGCCCGGACCTACCCGGCCGACGGCGCCCTGCGGATGACGACGGTCTCCGTGCGCGGCTGCCCCGGCTTCCCGGTGACGACCCTGGACGTCATCCTGGCCTGGTTCGACGACGACAAGACGGTCGTGGACCGCAATACGGTGTGCCCGGAGTCGATGAGCGCCCAGGAGGTCGAGCAGGTCAACCAGGCCCAGATGACCAGCTCCCAGGACGCCGCGGTGGTGGCCGCCCTCATGGAGACCGGCCTGGCCACCCGCATGGTGCTCCAGGTCGAGGGCCTCGCCGAGGAGCAGACCTCCACCGAGATCCAGGTCGGCGACGTCCTGACCTCGATCGCCCCGGAGGGCGGACCCACCACGCAGGTGACCGATTTCAGCCAGCTGCGCGCCCTGCTGACCACGATCCCCCCGGGCACGCGGGTCACGCTCGGGGTCGAGCGGGACGGCGCCGCCGTTGAGGCCCACCTGACCACCATCGTCCCCAAGGACGCCGACGGCGACGGCAATCCCGACTCGGAGGGCTCCCTGCTCGGGCTCGTCCTCAGCGCCCGGGCCGACTCCGACATCGACGCGACCTTCGGGCTCCAGGACGTGGGCGGGCCGAGCGCCGGCAGCATGTTCGCCCTGGGGATCGTCGACTCCCTGACCCCGGGCGACCTGACCGGGGGCAAGGACATCGCCGGCACCGGCACCATCGCGATCGACGGCCAGGTCGGGGCGATCGGCGGGATCCGCCAGAAGATGGCGGGGGCCCGGGCCGCGGGCTCCGACTACTTCCTCGCCCCGGCGTCCAACTGCTCGGAGGTGGTCGGCCACGAGCCCCGGGGCATGGAGGTCTTCGCCGTGTCCACGCTGCACGAGGCGGTCGGGGCCGTCGAGGCGATCGCCGCCGGCGACACCTCCGGCCTGGCCACCTGCGAGACCGTCGTCGCCGCCCCCTCCTCCTGACCGCCCCGCCCCTCCCCTTCGCCGCGACCGGCGGAAACGACGCGCGAGACCGGCGGAGAACGCGCCCGGCGCCCGAGTTATCCACAGGTTGCGGGCGGCGTCTGGCGCCGGCGGCGCTCGCGTGCCACGCTCGTAACCGCCCCGGCCCGGCGAGCCGGGCGCCGAGCGGCCCGCGCGGGCGGACGCCGCGCTCGGCGGCGCCCCGCCGGGCCGGGCACCGAGGAGGGACCATGCGCGTGCGCGGAGACGCCCCCGTCCTGTGGCGGACCACCGGGCAGACCCAGATCGGCGTCGAGCCGGGACGCTCCCTCGTCCTGACCGGGCTGACCGCCGCGGAGCAGCAGCTCCTCGACCACCTGCCCCGCAGGATGTCCCCCGACGACGTCTACCGGGCCTCGCGCCGCTGCCGCGTCCCCCTGCCGCGCGCCCAGGACCTCCTGGGGCGCCTGCGCGCGGAGGGCGTCCTGCGCGGAGCCGGCTCCAGGCCGACGACGCCCGAGGAGCAGTACTGGGAGCGGCTCGTCCACTCGCCCCGCTCCCGCGCGGTCCGCCTGCGCGCCAAGAGGGTCGCGCTCTTCGGCTCGGGCCCCCTGGCCCACGAGCTCGCCGCCCTGCTCGCCGAGGCCGGCCTGGGCGCGGTCCTGCCCGAGGACGAGGCCGTCGGGGCGCAGATCGTGGCGCGCTTCCCGGGCACCGACACCGGCGCCCCGCTCGACACCATCCCCGACCTCACCCTCACGCTGGACCCGCACGTCATCGACCCCGTGCGCGCCCGGGCCCTGGCCCAGGCGGGCGCGCGCCACCTGCCCGTCACGCTGCGGGAGGTGTCCGTGCGCGTCGGCCCCCTGTTCGAGCCCGACCGGCCCGTGTGCCACGACTGCCTGGACCTGTGGGAGGCCGACGCCGACGCCTGCTGGCCCGCCATCGCCACCCAGGCGCGGCTCCTGCCCGAGCCCGTGCTCGAGCGCCTCCTGCTCCATCAGTGCGCGGCGCTCGCCGTGCGCGCCGCCCTCGACTGCCTGGGCGACGCCCCGGACCGGTGGCGGGCCGTCAGCACGGAGCTGAGCGCCGACGAGCCCCTCGGCGTCGAGCGCCGCTGGAGCCCCCACCCCCGGTGCCTGTGCTCCCAGACCTCCCGGGCCGCCGGGGCCGCAGGGGCCGCCGGGACTCCCCGGGCTCCCCGGGCCTCCCGGAGCGCCGGGGCCTCTCGGACGGACCCCCGGGCCGCCGGGCGCCCGGCCGCGTCCGGCGTCGACATCGCCGTCGTCGCGCCCGCTACGCCCCGTGCTCCCGCACGATCCGCAGCAGCTGGTCCCCGTACTCCTGGAGCTTGACCGGCCCGACGCCGTGGATGGCGGACAGCTGGGGAAGCGTCGTCGGCTTGATGATGGCGATCGAGCGCAGGGAGACGTCGGCGAAGACCGTGTAGGGCGGGCGCGACCTCTCCTTGGCCACCGCCTGGCGCCAGGCGCGCAGCTCCTCGAACAGGGCGACCGTGGCCGGGTCGTTGTCCTGCTCGAACTCCAGGGCGGCCTGCTTGCGCGTCGTCCTCGCCCCCGCCCCGCCCGCGCGGCGGCGCGCTCCGGCCTCCTCGTCAGCGGGCCAGATCCCGGCCAGGAAGCGGGAGGGCTTGCGCGAGGCGCGCCCGCCGGCGTGCCGGGCGCGCGCGTAGGTGATGACCAGGTGCTCGCGGGCCCGGGTGACCGCGACGTACAGGAGGCGGCGCTCCTCCTCGACGGCCTCGGGCCCCTCCGCCAGGTTGATCGGCAGCAGGCCGTCCGAGGCGCCGACGATGATGACCGCGTCCCACTCCAGGCCCTTGGCGGCGTGGATGGTGGACAGGGTGACGCCGTCGACCGTGGGGGCGTTCTGGGCCTCCGCCCGGTCCCCGAGCTCGCGCACCAGGCCGTCCAGGTCCGTCCCGCGCACCCGGGCGAGCTCGTCGGCCAGGTCGACGATGGCGTTGAGGGAGTCCCAGCGCTCGCGCACGGCGCCGCGCTGGGCGGGCGCCTGCTCGGTCCAGCCCTCCCGGCCGAGCACGTAGCGCACGTCCCGCCCGAGGTCGCCGGTCAGCTCGGCCCGCTCCGTGCGCATGGCGCCGCGCAGGGCGACCATGGCGCGGCGCACCTCGGCGCGCTGGAAGAAGCGGGCGCCCCCGCGCACGAGCAGGCCGATGCCGGCCTCGGACAGGGCCTGCTCGATGGGCTCGGACTGGGCGCCCGTGCGGTAGAGGACGGCGATCTCGCTCAGCGCCACCCCCGCGGCCCGCAGCCGGCGGACCTGGGCGACGACCCCGGCGGCCTCGGCCTCGTCGTCGTCGAAGGCCTCGAAGCGGACGGCCGGGCCGGAGGGGCGCTGGGCGACGAGCTCGACGGCGCCGGCCGGCAGCACCAGCCGGCTGGCGCGCCGCGAGCGCGAGAGCACCCGGTTGGCCAGGGACACCACCTGCGGGGTGGAGCGGTAGTCGCGGGTCAGGCGCAGGGTGCGGGCGCCGTCGAACTCCCCGGTGAAGCCCGTGAGGTAGTCGGGGGTGGCGCCGGTGAAGGAGTAGATCGTCTGGGAGACGTCGCCGACGACGCACAGCTGGGAGCGGCGCGGGCCGAGCCACAGCCGCAGGAGGCGGTGCTGGAGCGGGGAGACGTCCTGGTACTCGTCGACGACGAAGTGCTTGTACTGGCCGCGGACCTGGGCCGCGATGTCCTCGCGGCTGCGCAGCATGCCGACCATGGACAGCAGGACGTCCTCGAAGTCGATGACGCCGCGCTCGTCCTTGGCGGCCTCGTAGCCGGCGTAGACGCGCGCCACGGCGTCCGCGTCGAGGCCGCCGATCTCGTCGCGCCGCGCCGCCCGGGCGCGCTCGGCGTAGACGGCGGGGCGGATCATGGTGACCTTGGCCCACTCGATCTCGGCGGCCAGGTCGCGCACGAGGGCGCGGTCGGAGGGCAGGCCCAGGCGCCGCGCCGCGACGGCGACCAGCCCGGCCTTGTGCTCCTCCAGGGGCGGGCGGCGCCCGCCGACGGCGCTGGGGTAGAAGTAGTCGAGCTGGCGCAGGGCGGCGGAGTGGAAGGTGCGCGCCTGCACTCCGCCCACGCCCAGGTCGCGCAGGCGCGAGCGCATCTCGCCGGCGGCGCGGGCGGTGAAGGTGACGGCGAGGACCTGGGTGGGGTCGTAGGCGCCCACGGCGACGCCGTAGGCGATCCGGTAGGTGATGGCCCGGGTCTTGCCGGTGCCGGCGCCCGCGAGCACGCACATGGGCCCCTCGAGGTGCTCGGCCACCGCCCGCTGGTCGGGGTCGAGGGCGTCGAGGAGCTCCTGCGGGCTGCGCGGACGCGGCGCGGCGGGGCCGGGCGCGGGGCTCGGGTCTGTCTGGCTCATCGGGTCCAGCCTGCCACGGACCGCCGACACGGGGGCGGACCCGGCCCGTCCGTCGCGCGCCGGGCGGCGGGCGCGGTCCGTCG